>MIZB01000040.1_pt1 | contig 55782 bp, 50 predicted proteins | sample 888171 | NCBI WGS metagenome assembly MIZB01 (sample SAMN05440186, study PRJNA335308) | marine metagenome | isolation source: marine water
ATCTGTTTTTGCTGCCGATATGGATAATGACGGCGATATGGATATACTCTCAGCCTCTCGAAATGATGATATAATCGCTTGGTATGAGAATAATGGTGCTGCAGATCCAAGTTGGACGTCATCCAATATTGCAACTAGTGCTGATCAACCCCAATCTGTTTTTGCTGCCGATATGGACAATGATGGAGATATGGATATTGTTTCAGCGTCAGATGGAGATGATACAATAGCTTGGTATGAAAATAATGGCGCAGCAGATCCAAGTTGGTCTGCAGCGAATATTGATACTAATGCTGAGGGGGCACAAGATGTTCATGTGGCAGATATAGATAATGATGGAGATATGGATATTGTTTCAGCGTCAGCTACAGACAACACAATAGCATGGTATGAGAATGATGGCGCAGCAGATCCGAGTTGGTCTGCATCAGATATTGCAACAAGTGCGAGTGGTGCCAGGTCAGTTTTTGCAGCAGACATAGATGGCGATGGCGATCTGGATGTCATTTCAGCTTCATATGCCGACAATACTATAGCTTGGTATGAAACCAGTGCAGCTATTCCCGAGTTTTCTAATATTTTGATGCCTGTAATTTCTGTGCTAGCTGTAGTCGGTTTGAATTACAGAAGAAGAAACATTCAATAGAGTAAAATACAAATATACAGCTTTTACTAGTATGTTATGCCAAAGGAATTCAAGGCTTTTATTAAGGGACAAGCGGTCAAGAAAATTATAGATCCTAAAACAGGCCAAGAAAAGTGGGTTCCAATAGAAAGTGAATCTTGAATGGTGCTTTTGTTTCGGGTTTTTTCCTTAGCTTTTCATTAATTTTAGCGATAGGTCCACAGAATGCATTTGTTCTACGTCAGGGGTTATTACGACAACATGTTTTTCCGATAGCTGTTTTCTGTGCTATATCAGACATTATTTTGATATTAATGGGTATTTTTGGCTTTGGCTCTATAATATCCGATTTTGAAGACTTTTCACACTATATGTTCATAATTGGTGGAATCTGGTTATCAGGTTATGGCATTCTTAGACTGAAAGGTGCATATGTGGCTGATAGCTTTCTTGAAGCTTCAAATGAAGAAGTGTCAGATATTAAATTAGTCTTAATGAACTGTGCAGTATTAACATGGTTGAATCCTCATGTGTATATTGATACTTTGATTCTAATTGGTACAGTTTCTATTCGTTTTGAAGATCCAATTCAATTTGGCTTGGGCGCTTGCCTTGCAAGTATATTGTTCTTCTTTTCACTAGCATTTGGAGCTAGAGTTTTGTCCCCATTAATGAGTTCTAAAAAGGCGTGGCAGATTTTAGATGTAACTATTTCACTCGTAATGTTTACTTTGGCATATTTGATGTTTCTTGAAGTTTTCTAAAATAATAATTAGGAGTGCTTGTTCATAAAATTAATGAAATTGACGGCATTGACTTTAAGTTCGGAAAAAGATTATCCGCGTTATGCTAAATTTATTGAAGAAGCTGAAGGAAATCCTGAAAGAATTAAATCAGTTAATGATTTAGGAAAATATAGTGCATTAGTATTATCTGGTGGTGGAGATATGGGAATTAAGAGTGGAGCTTACGGATCTCAAACAGAAGATTTACCTATCGCAGGAATTAAAGATGATAGAGATGAATTAGAGTTGGCTTTACTAAGAAAAGCTGAAGAAATTAATATGCCAGTACTTGGAATTTGTAGAGGTTTGCAAGTGATGAATGTGTTTTTTGAAGGAACATTATGGCCAGACATTGGTCAAGGTGGTTTTAGCGTTGGAATGCATAGAGATGGTGAAGGAGGCGAACCTCCAGTTGGAGATATACCTCATTGGACTAAAATGGAAGGTAAAGAATTTGAAGTTACCAGCCATCATCACCAAGGAGTTAGAAATTTAGGTAAGGGTTTACAGATCATTTCAAAGTCATCAGATGAGATGATTGAAGCTGTCAAACATGAATCATTGCCCTGGTTTGCTGTACAATGGCACCCCGAAAGAACTCTGGAAGGTCTTGGTCGAGCACTACCGCGAGAATGGCTAAGAAAAGAAATTCAAAATGTATAATAAAATAACGTTACTAGGTAATGCTCAGGATGCTGGACGTCCTCAACTAGGTTGTAATGAGAAATGCTGTGTTGACGCAAGAAAGAATAAGCAATTGTCAAGAATGCCAGTTTCATTAGGATTAGATGGTGATGAAGTAGGAATTGTAGAAGCTACTAGGTGTATAGAGGCACAATTGTCTTCAATTAATAATCCTCAAATATCAGAGATATGGCTAACACACGCACATTTAGGTCACATTGAAGGTTTAGGTCAATTTGGTAGAGAATCGTTAAATTCAAAAGGCGTAAAGCTAAGGTGTTCAGATTCTGTAGCTAAGTACGTTACATCCCATCCAATATGGCAGAAATTATTTGATAGAGGTAATTTAATTTTGGATACTTTCTATTCAAATAATGTAATTCCAATAAAAGTTCCTCATAGAGCACAGGATTTTGAGACTCATTCGTTTCTTTTTAAAGGGAATAAAAAAAATTTATTATTCTTACCAGATCATGATAACTGGGAGCAAACTTTGGATTTAGTAGGCCATAAAAGTCCAAAAGAATGGTTCTCTTCTATTGATGCAGATATAATTCTATTAGATGGTACTTTTTGGAATTTGGACGAACTTGATGGAAGAGTTCAAAAAGAAGTTCCTCACCCTCCTGTTGTAAATACATTAGATCTTATAGGCAAGAGAAAAAGCGGAGATCCTCGAATAATTTTTATTCATTTAAACCATACAAATCCATTACATTATTCAGATTCAAAAGAATATCGAAAAGTCCAAGCTATGGGTTGGGAGATAGGCCAGGAAGGAATGGAGTTTTCTCTTTAATGTTCAACGCTTTGAAAAATTTTTTCCATATTAAGATAGTAATGAATTTATATTCACTGAGAAATTATTTTTCTGAGGAACCTGGTGCAGTTTGGTTAAATCTTAATAGTTCAGATTTAGAGAATATGGTTTCTAAGGTTGTTAAGCATAAAGGTTTGGATTTAGATGGTAAAAATATACTTGACTTGGGGTGCGGTACAGGGACTATGTTGAAATATGCAGTAGATAACTATAACTCAAATGCATATGGTGTTGATTTAATTAGGCTGAATATAAGACAAGCAAAGAAACATGTACCTTCAGGTAATTTTTATCGCGGAGATATTATCGATTATTTAGACAAAGTAGATAGTAAATTTGATTTAGTTATATTATATGGAGTTATAGGTTGTTTTAATCTTAAACAACAGAAGGCTATAATTGAAAAAATACTTAAATATTTGAATCCAGGAGGAATGCTATGGATTGGAGCTAATTTGTATAATATTTTTGATTATAAATTTCAGACATATCCAGTACCTGTTGATTTTTATGAGGATTACAAGTCAAGAAATAGCATAGTTTTTGATGAAGTCATTGAGGAAGAACTATTTGGGAAACACAAATATGAGCCTAAACAAACTTCAGTTATGATTACTTACCAGCCGTAAGTTTCTGTAACTTTTAAGCTTGATTTAATTTTGAGTAACTTTCCAGCCATTGGTAATAAGTCCGGATTTTTGATTAAAATACCTAGCATCTTTAGCCAAGGCAATTTTGAGTAATTATTTCCATCGTATATTTCACCTATTAAATTTAAGATTCGTTTGTCTAATGAATATATCAATTTTGATTGGTCAACGAATTTTTGTTGTGTCCAAGGTTGCCTTTTCATAATTCTATCATACCATATATGTGATTCTAAATCTGGATGAAGAGCTTTCTCACATTTTTCCCAGTATTGTCCACGTAATTCATGAGAGTTAACTGAATGTGAAGGTGGCTTCAATTCGCCAGTACCTAGCTCATTTTGTATTGCAATTGCAGCATATTGTCCAGATAGCATTCCAACATGTACTCCACCTTTAGTTATAGGATTTGTTAATCCTGCAGCATCTCCTACTACATACGCATCTTTTGCTGAGAAAAAAGGAATTGGTCCATCTCTTGGAATTAATCCGCCATTTTGTCGATGGCCTATTTCACTTTCAATTCTCTTGTCTGGATCAACACTCATATGTTCTTTACAAAAATATTCTAAGCCAGCTTTTGCGCCATTCGTAGCAACGATTCCAACATTAAAAATATCATTTCTTGGAAAAACCCAAATATATCCATCTGCATATCTAGGATCAATATAGAAATCAAAGTAGTCAGTATCAGGAAAGTCTACATCGTCTCTTTTAAATTTATATTGTAATCCAGGTAATAATCTTAATTTTTCATTTCCTTTCAAGCCCACCTGCGTAACTATATTTGGCACTCTACCTTCAGCAACAACTAACTGTTTTGCTCTGGCGACTTCACCCTCTTTTGATGATAAAATCCATCCGTCTTTGTCTCTATTAACTTTAGTTACACGAACGCCTTCATGTCTAGTAGTTCCGGCTTCTACGGCATCATCAGAAATACTTTGATCTAGTCCCCATCTATGAATAGAATAGCCTGGAGACATTAGCCCAACAGATTTTCCATTTGGCATTCTTATTCGGTTACCTTTGACCTCTCTTATCGCCCAATCGCCCAAAGGATATTTGGCATGCTTTAATGCAATTTTACCTAAGCCTTCACCACAATGTACAGGGTCGCCAACACGTTTTTTCCGGTCAAAAGCAACAACAGAATGTCCAGCCTCAGATAGCCTTAGTGCAGCCATTCCACCGGCAGGCCCCTGTCCTACAACAGCAACATCGTACATGCTATAATTGTCTTAGGCCTGAATAAAAAATTAATCTTTGTTCATGGAGTCCCTAAGAACAGGCCTTGCATTCCTATATTTTTCTACATTTTCAAGTGGAATCTGGCAGACAATAGTTCCTTGTTCAAATTTTTCAATTTCAGCCATTACTTTACCTCTTGGATCAAAAACACATGATTCACCAGCGAATACTAAATTGCCCTGAGTACCCACATTATTTACGAATCCATAATAGCATGTGGTTTCAATTGCCCTTGCAGGCAAAACTCTGTGAAATAAAGGGCGAGAAGTAGTTGGACTGGCAGCTAAATTGATGATAAGATCAGCGCCCTTTTGAGCCATTTTCATTGATATTTCAGGGAAAAAGAGGTCATAACATATTTGTACACCAATGTTTCCAAAGCTGGTTTTGAAAATATAACTTTTATTTCCTTCACCAAAAAAAGTTTTTTCTTCAAATGGTCCAAAGTTTGGCAAATATTGTTTTCTGCAATGTCCAATATATCCTTCAGGCCCTATCATTATTGCAGAATTGAATAGGGATTTTTTTCCTCTTTCAACTATTCCAGTAAGTATAGCGATATTGTACTTCTTGGACAATGAAAGCATTCCTTCTTGTGCAATTCCTTTACTAGGTATTTTCTCAGAAACTGTATTGTAATTATCTTTTAAGTTGTATCCTGTAATAAATAATTCGGGGAATGCGATTAAATCTATATGTTCTTTAGTTTTAGTTTTAACTTCTCTAATGGCATCTTCCATTATTTTTAGATTTTCATTTACGTCTCCAAGGATTACTGGAACTTGTCCTAAAGCTAAATACATAATCTCTGATAGAGCTGCAATAATATAGTATTGTTAAATTTAAATTAGTCCCTTCTTTTCGTATGTCGTGGACATAATTCCTGATTCTATTGAAATTATTTCAAACTTTATTAAATCCAGAGTAAAAGATGCAAATGCAGATGGAGTCGTTTTGGGTTTATCAGGTGGTTTGGATTCTGCAGTTACTCTATCATTAGCAGTTTCTACCTTAGGATCCGAAAATGTAAATGGTTTGATTATGCCATTTAGTGAAACTGAATCAATAGAGATGGCGAGAAACCATGCGGACTTGTTAAACGTTAATACTACAAATATTAATATTTCAGAAATAGTCTCTTCATATAAGGAATCAGCAACTTTTTTTTCAGATAAATTGTCAGAAGGGAATTTGCATTCAAGAATAAGGATGTCTTTATTGTATGGTTATGGTTTTTCATCAAATAAGTTGGTTATAGGTACTTCAAATAAATCAGAGCTTTTAATTGGATATTATACAAAGTGGGGGGATGGAGGGGCAGATTTTCTTCCTATAGGAGATCTCTATAAATCTCAAATTTTTAAATTAGGTGAATTGCTTAATGTTCCTTCAGATATTTTAACTAGAAAACCTACGGCAGAATTATGGCCTGGCCAAACAGATGAAGAAGATCTTGGTTTTAGCTATTTAGAATTAGACAAGGTTCTTTTTGAATTAGAAAGATTTTCCTCAACTTCTAAAATTACTGAAAAAACAGGTGTTTCATCTAAAAAAGTAGTTAAAATTAAGAATCTCGTTCGCTTATCAATACACAAAAGAGTGTTTCCTCCAGTTTGCAAAATAGGGCTTAGAACTGTGGGTCTAGATTGGCGCGAAACAATTGGCACACAATGATTTTTTATAATTTAGTTATTACGTCAAAAAACGTATAGTTGTTTTCAACCTCTTTTTTCATTAAATTTGTGGAACCAACACATGTTTTTGAACAGGTTCTACTCCTTTTTGTCCATTTATGTAGTAGACGTACTACGTAAAATGGAACTTTCAACATTTTTTTTAAACGTATGAAATACTTATTATATGGTTGCTTAATGCTAGAAAATCATGAAATTAAACCAATTTTTTGTAAATGATGAGTCATTTCTGCCACCTTTGGGGGTGGCCTAATTGCCTGCCAAAGCTAATGCATTAAATGTATCCAGACACTTCACAGAAAACGGAAAAGATCCGTTTGACAAACTCTCTTGGTCAAAAAAAGATGTCGAAATAAGAAACTTTGATGGAACAGTTGCTTTTTCAATGAAAGGAGTTACACTTCCTGACAACTATAGTCAAGTCGCATCTAATGTTCTTGCCCAAAAGTATCTTAGAAAAGCTGGAATACCTAAAAAGGTTAGAAAGGTTAAGGAGAAAGCAGTTCCTTCTTGGCTTCAGAAAAGCGTTCCCGACCTCAAGGCTATGGAAGATTTACCTGAGAGTGATAAATTCGGAGAGGAAGTAGATGGTAAGCAAACATTTAGACGTCTAGCTGGTACTTGGACATATTGGGGATGGAAACATGGTTATTTTGCAAGTGAGGACGATGCCAAAGCGTATTTTGATGAGATGTGCTACATGCTGGCTTCCCAAATGGTTTCACCAAATTCACCACAGTGGTTTAACACGGGATTAAATTGGGCTTATGGAATTGAGGGGCCTGCTCAGGGGCATTATTTCGTTAATCCTAAGACTGGTGAATTGGAACGTTCAGTAAATGCATATGAGCATCCACAGCCACATGCTTGTTTTATTCAATCAGTTTCGGATGATTTAGTTAATGAAGGTGGAATTATGGACTTGTGGACTCGAGAAGCTCGTTTGTTCAAGTTTGGTTCAGGAACTGGTAGCAACTTTTCAAGGATAAGAGGAGATGGAGAACCACTTTCAGGAGGAGGTATGTCTTCAGGACTTATGTCTTTCTTACGTATTGGAGATCGAGCTGCCGGTGCAATAAAGTCCGGAGGTACAACACGAAGGGCTGCAAAGATGGTTAGCTTGGATATGGACCATCCAGATATTGAAGCATTTATTGATTGGAAATTAACAGAAGAAGAAAAAGTCGCAGCTTTAGTTTCAGGTTCTCAGCATCTTCAGAATCATGCTAACGAAATTTTGGCAGCAATAGAAGCCCATCCAGATGAAGATACGAAGTTTAATCAGTCTAAAAATAGGCCATTAGCTCAGGCAATCAGTGTTGCGTTGCAGGCTTATGTTCCTGAAAATATAATTGCCAGAGTTCTTGAATTAGGAGAGCAAGGCTATACTCACATGGATATTGATACTTATGATACTTCTTGGGAAGGTGATGCATATTCAACAGTTTCAGGTCAGAATAGTAATAATTCAGTAAGAGTTAGTAACGATTTCATGCAGTCCGTTCTTGATAATGGCGATTGGAATTTATTTTGGAGAACTGAATTAGACGATGCCAAAGAAGAAAATCGTGACCCTTCACCTTGTAAATCGATTCCAGCCAATGATCTTTGGGATAAAATATCAAAGGCAGCTTGGTCTTGCGCAGATCCTGGTTTACAATATGATACGACAATTAATGAGTGGCACACCTGTTCCCCAGATGGACCAATCAATGGCAGTAATCCATGTTCCGAATATATGTTTTTAGACGACACAGCATGTAATCTTGCCAGTCTTAACTTAGTTAAATTTTATGATGATGAAACTACTAAGTTTGACACTGAAAAATACAGTCACGCGATAAGGTTATGGACTGTAGCGCTAGAAATATCGGTATTAATGGCTCAGTTTCCATCAGAAGCAATCGCACAACGCAGTTATGATTATCGAACCTTAGGTTTAGGATATGCTAATATTGGTTCATTATTGATGCGTATGGGAATTCCATACGATGATAATAGGGCTACAGCAATTTGTGGAGCCCTTACCTCAATATTGGGCGGCGTTTCATATTCTGCAAGTGCAGAAATGTCATCAGTGCAAGGTCCTTTCCCAAGATATGAAAATAACAAGGATAATATGCTGAGGGTTATGAGAAACCATAGAAGAGCGGCATATAATGTACCATCTGAAGAATATGAAGGTTTGACTGTAACTCCAAGGGGAATCGACTCAAACTATTGTCCAGAGTATTTGCTTTCTGCAGCACAGAATTGCTGGGATCAAGTTGTTAGTGAAGGGGAGAAGTTTGGTTTTAGAAATGCTCAAGCCACAGTTATTGCTCCAACAGGAACAATTGGTATTGTAATGGATTGTGACACAACAGGTATTGAACCAGACTTTGCATTAGTAAAGTTTAAAACACTTGCAGGTGGAGGTATGCTCAGAATAATTAATCAATCAGTTCCAGTTGCATTAGATCGTTTAGGATATGATTCATCTCAGTCTAAGGAAATAGTGGATTATGTTATTGGAACAGGTACGTTCGTAGAATCTCCAGGAATTAATAGAGAGTCTCTTATTCGGAAAGGCCTAACTAATGATATAGTAGATTCCTTAGAATCTCAAATCAGTAGTTTTACTTCATTAGGTTTACTTGTTACGCCATCTATGGTGGGGACTGATTTTTGTGTTCAAAAATTAAGAGTTAAAGAAGAATTCTTAGATGATTGGAATTTTGACCTACTCGGTCATTTAGGATATACAAGCGAACAAATTACTGAAGCAAATGATTTTATTTTTGGTAAATTAACAATTGAGGGTGCTCCACACATTAAAGACAATGATTTAGCAGTTTTTGATTGTGCAAATAAATGTGGACAATACGGTACACGTTTCATTGGATGGAGTGCTCACATCAATATGATGGCTGCAGCTCAACCGTTCATTTCCGGAGCCATATCAAAGACTATCAACATGCCTCATGAATCTACAATTGAAGACATTAAGGAAGTGTATATGGATTCTTGGAGAGCCATGATCAAAGCAAATGCTTTGTACAGAGACGGTTCAAAATTAAGTCAGCCTTTAATGTCTGGAACTGTACTGAAAGTTGATGTTGCTGAAGAGGAAATGATGTCAGATACTTTAGTTACCACTGAACAAGCGGTTGAAACTATGGCTAAGGCCCTTCCAACTCCTGATGCAGTTCCACTTGCACGGAAAATAGTCACTCGTTATATTGCGCAAAGAAGGAAATTACCTAACAAGAGAAAAGGTTATATCCAAAAAGCAAAAATTGGAGGACATAATGTTTACTTACATACCGGAGAGTATGTTGATGGTACTTTAGGTGAAGTATTCATTGACATGCATAAGGAGGGTGCAGCTTTCAAAGCTTTAACGAATGCTTTTGCTATTGCAGTAAGCTTAGGTTTGCAGCACGGAGTTCCACTCAAAGAGTTTGTAGATGCTTTTGTATTTACTAGATTTGAACCTAATGGTCCTGTAATTGGAAATGAACGAATTAAAATGTCAACCAGTATTTTAGATTATATTTTCAGAGATTTAGCTGTCAATTATTTGAATAGAAATGATCTGGCTCATGTTAAGCCAGAAGATTTGAAACCAGATATACTTAGGAGTGAGGGTGAAGCTGAAACAGAGCAAAACCTGAATTCAGGATTGACACCTTCAGGTGAAGCCATAGATGGGCATGAAATCCAATTAACATTGGATGATATGGATGTGTCTTCAGCAGATACTTCTTCATTTCAATCGACGGTAACAGATTTATCAACAACTAATGCACCATTACTGTCTGGAGATAGTAGCATTGTTAAAGAAGCTGAAAAATTTGGTTTTGAAGGCGATCCGTGTCCAGAATGTGGTCAATTCACTTTAGTATCTAACGGAAGTTGTTTGAAATGTGTAAGCTGCGGCTCTACGACAGGTTGTTCTTAATTAGAACTGAAAGCTAAATAAAGGCAATACATTAGCATATCAATGAGTCTTGGAGAGCAATTATCAGAAAAGTTGTCAAGCTTTGAAAAATACAACAATAAAGAATTGTATAATCTTGGCTCTGGCAATCTCAGTTTTGTAATAACTGGAAGGCTAGTTTCTGGCCTATTTGGCTTCATAATAATCATTTTGATGTTAACGGTTACTTTCTCCTCTGCAGCTAATTCAATTATGGTATCTGACTTAGGAGGCACAAAGGCCTTTACTGCAGATGTGAGATTAACGGAAGTATCAGGCCCTTCAATATCAGGTACTTTGAATAATGAAGGTGATTTTGTTGATTTTGGCTATATTGTTGATGACATGGAGTGGGATTATATTTCGGAATTACGTATATCTCACATAGATATTCAGGTCGTTTGGGATGCTAACGGAGGTGCAGGCGGAGGCCGTCAAGTTACTTTTGATGTATCCTCAGAGAATAATACAATGGGCGAAAGTCAAAATGACGGTGGAAATGGTGGAACTATTGTGACGGCTTGGGCAGTTAATCAATTACCTGAAACAGTTTCAGATACTGCAGATAGTGCAGATGGCTTTGTACAATCATATGAAACACCAGGCGAATGGATGGGTGGAAAACTTACATATTCTTCAGAGAGTATTGGTTCTATTGCATTAACAGATTCTATAGATTATACAATATCTTTAACTTATTATACTTGGGAATTTGAAAATATAAGGGAGATTGTAGAGTTATGATGGAAACAGATGTCAAGGATAAGAATTTAGATAAAATTCCTAAAGAAAATTTACGTGAGCCAGACGGTGAGGAGAACAATCTTCTTTTTACGGATGAATATAAGCAAGCATTAGAAAAAGCCTCATATGAAATTGTTGGTAATCATTCAGCTGTTGAGATATGTGGATGGACTAAAAAATCTATCAAAGGCTCCGAAGGTGGATGCTATAAGCAAAAATTTTACGGAATAAGATCACATCAATGTACACAAATGACTCCTGCGGCAGTAGCGTGTGATCAAAAGTGCGTTTATTGTTGGCGAGTGAATGAAATGTTTTCAGGAAAACAAGATTTAATGGAATATGCCAAAGATGAACCTGCAGATATTGTTCAAGGTTCAATTGAAGGGCATTTGAGGAAACTCTCAGGCTTTGGCGGAAATCCGAACGTTGATCAACAAAAAGTTCTAGAATCTAAAACAGTTCGCCATTTTGCAATATCTTTAACTGGAGAACCTACACTTTACAAGCGCCTCCCAGAGATGCTTCGTGAATTGAGAGAGCGTAAAATTTCTTCATTCTTAGTAACTAATGGTTTGCATCCGGAAATGGTTGAAAGACTCAGAGATGAAAATTCCCTGCCGACTCAGTTGTATATGTCACTGGATGCTCCAGATGAACGCACTTGGAAGAAAATAGATGTTCCGTTAGTACCTAATTTTTGGGATAAAATAAAGGGAACTTTGAATTTAATGGATGGTTTAAAAACACGTAAAGTTCTTCGGATGACAGTCGTCAAGGGATGGAATGATTTTGACGTTGCAGGCTATGCTAAATTGATTAGAATGGCTGGTGAGAGAGTAATGATAGAAGTAAAGTCATACATGCATTTGGGTCCAGCTCGTAAGCGTTTAAGTCAAGATAATATGTTAACTTACGATGAGGTTCTAGATTTTTCCAATAGATTGGCATCTGAACTAGGCTGGAAGGTGATTGATGAAGCACCTAATAGCTTAATTGCCTTAGTTGCAGAAGAAGATTGGGATGGTCGAGTAATGGACTTTGGAGATCCTCTAACAGGACATCTTGAATCAACATTTGAATGCTAATCAAAACAGGTAAATAGTACTAGTAAAGACTAGCTTTGTGGAATATATTGATGGGATTGGAAATGCCTTCAAGAAATATATTGGACCAGATTCCGTAAGAAAACTTGAGGATTTAATAAATGATAAGGCAATGATTTTAATTGCTGGAGATCAGTTAACTGGAAAGTCTACACAAGCTAAAAATTTGGCAAGAAAATTTAATGCAACCTTTCATTCAGTAGGTAATTTATTTAGAGAAGTTGCAGCTAAAAGAGGCATTTCAGTTGCAGAACAAGCTAAATTATTGTTAACCGAAAGAGGAATAGATGTGGAGATTGATTATAAAACGTGTAAAATGATTTCAGGTGAAAGCATTGATACTAAGGTAGGAGTTATTGAAGGTAGACAGCCAGCCTACATGGGTAGTTTTATGCAAGAATTGGGCAAGAAACATCTAGTCCGCATTTATTTTCAATGTTCAATAAGAGATCAAGCCCTCCGCTTTCTCCGTAGAGAAATAGGTGAAGAGGCATATCAGAAAGGACTGAGGAATGTTCCAGATGTTGATTATAATAATTTAGAGTCTTTAAGAGACGAAATTTATAATTTAGATTTAGTTGACAGTGATGATGTAATAGAAAAATTCGTTGAAAATCAGAACAGGGATAATGATGATAGGGCTAGATACTATTCTTTGTATGGCTTTGATTATGGTAATTTGAACGGATACGATATAGTAGTTAATACTACTAATAAAGAAGCTGATGAAGTTTTTAATGAAGTACTAGGGGAATTAGAAAAATTCAACTTTAGAACAAATTAATAAACACCCTATCTATCTCGAATTGTGGACTTATCTATAAATGAAGTAAAATTGCTGAAAGTTCTTAAGAACGGAACACTTTCACCAGATGCAGCTTCGATGGAGTCAGATCTCGGAGAAAAGGAAACGATGTCTGCGGCTTCATGGTTAAGAAGTAAGGGGCTAGTCGAGATATCTGAAGTTTCAACAAAGTTTTATTTTACAAATGAAGAAGGTAAAAGATATGCAGATCAAGGTTTACCTGAAAGACGTGCCGTTGAATGGTTAAATCAAGTAGGGGATTCATTGTTGTCCGAGCTTCCTTTAGATGCTGATGAAAGTAAAGTAGTTATTGGTTGGTTGAAAAGGAAAAAGTTTGCAGATTTAGAAAAAACAGATGAAGGCTTAAAATTAATTCCTACAGGAAATTTGGATGAAACTTTAGACGAACCCTTACTTCTTAAACTTAGCAAGTCATCTTTATCTGAAAATGAGATAGATACAGAGGCTCTTAAATTGCTAAAAGGGAGACAATTACTAAGCTTTAAGGAAGAAGTTGAAAGAACTTTTACGTTAACTGAGGAAGGAGATAATTTTAATTTGGAAAGTTTAGATGAAAACTTAATTGGAGATTTGACGCCTGAGTTAATTCAATCTGGTGAATGGAAAGATAGATCATTTCAGAAGTATGGAGTTGAAACAAAGGTTGATGTTAGTGATTTCTCTACGCTCCATCCATTAACTAGATTTACAGAGGAAATCCGTAGTATCTTTCTGCAGATGGGCTTTACAGAGATAGAAGGAGATTATGTCGAATCAGCATTCTGGAATATGGATGCTTTGTTTATTCCTCAAGATCATCCCGCTCGGGAATTACAAGATACTTTTTATTTGTCAGAGCCAGCTTCTTTTGTGATTAATGAAAAAGAGATCTTAGATTCTGTAAAAGAGATTCATGAAAATGGAGGCAGTACAGGTTCTAAAGGATGGGGTGCAGATTGGAGTAAAGAGACTGCACAGCAGGCACTTCTTAGAACACACACAACAGTAGGTACAATTCGTTATTTAGCAGATAATCCTAAACCTCCAGCAAGAGTTTTCAGTGTAGGAAGAGTTTTTAGAAGAGAGGCATTAGATTCTACACACTTGCCTGAATTTACACAAGTTGAAGGAATTATTGTTGAGCCTGAGGCTAATTTTGGAATGTTAATTGGAGTACTGAAAGAATTTTATAGAAGAATGGGTTTTAATGATGTAAGAGTTCGTCCAGCTTATTTCCCTTATACAGAACCATCTCTTGAAATTGAAGTTAAGTTTGGAGATAAGTGGCTTGAATTAGGTGGAGCAGGAATATTTAGACCTGAAGTCACAGCGCCTTTTGGTATCGATTGTCCAGTTCTTGCATGGGGCTTAGGATTAGAAAGACTAGCAATGTTACGTCTGGATATAAAGGATATAAGAATGCTTTACCAGAGTGACTTAAAATGGCTAAAAGAAACGCTTTAGTCTATACTGATACTAACTTTCTTAATTACTATATTTTCTCCTCTTTGAATGAAAGTTACATAACATTCGCCTGGAACAAGAGCTAACTCTTCTTCTACCCATTTAGGTAAATATATTCTCCTGTTAATATCATATTTTTTTACATCTGTTATCGGCATACTCATATTTTTCCACGAAGTAAGCACTCTAAAAGGGTTTTGGACATTTAGGGTACAAAGGTGTTAATTTTATCATCCCCATTTACTAATGATATACATGAGTACAATACGTATTGCGGTGACCGGTGCTGCAGGACAAATAGGATACAGTTTACTTCCCAGGATTGCTGCAGGAGAAATGTTTGGTCCCGATGCAAAAATATCATTACAGCTTTTGGAAATTCCACCAGCATTAGAAGCATTAAAAGGTGTAGCAATGGAACTCGATGATTGCGCTTTTCCTTTACTCGAAGAGATAATAGTAACATCAGATTCTGAGGAAGCTTTCAATGATGCAAATCTTTGTCTTTTAGTTGGCAGTAAGCCAAGAGGCCCAGGGATGGAGCGTTCAGATTTGTTAAAAGATAATGGAAGAATTTTTGTTGGTCAAGGTAAAGCAATTGCAGAGAATGCAGCAGATAATTGCAGAGTAGTAGTGGTTGGAAATCCATGTAATACAAATTGCATGATTGCAGCTTCTCAGTCAGATCGTTTTGATAATAGTAGATTTACAGCAATGACTAGATTAGATCAGAATAGAGCCGTATCTATGATAGCTAAAAAAGCAGATGTAGTTATTGAAGAGGTAAAAGGTCTTGCCATATTCGGTAATCATAGCCCTACTATGTTTCCGGACTATTCGAATGCATTAATTTCAGGTAAATCAGCAGGTGCAGTAATTGATGACGATAAATGGTTGAAGACTGAATATATACCAGGAGTAGGAAAAAGAGGTGCAGCAATTATCAAGGCTAGGGGTCTTTCCAGTGCAGCTTCCGCAGCAAACGCATTGATTAATCATGTACAAAGTTTGTATACTGTAAGTGACGAGATACACTCAATAGTAGTTTGCAGTCAAGGTCAGTATGGTTTTGCAGATGGTGTTTGGGCAGGTATGCCAGTACGTACGGTATCTCCAGGTACATATGAAGTAGTTGAAAATTATGAACATGATGACTTTGCAAAAAAAGCTTTATCTAAAACGAATGATGAATTAGTTTCTGAGAGAGAATTAGTTTCCGAATATCTTTAATCAGGGCCAGCTTTTGAATAATTTCCAAAGCTTTCGTATTTGACAAAGTTATTCTTGAAGAGTGTTATCAATTCATTGGCTTTATTATCATAGGCTTTCTTATCATTCCATGTATTTCTTGGGTTTAATATTTGTGAATCAACACCAGGTACTTCTTCAGGAACTAAAATTTTAAAATTTGGGTCTGGAATAAAGCTAGTTTTTTCTAATTCATCATCTAGAATTGCAGTTAACATTCTTCTAGTTATAGGCAAATCAATTCTTTCGCCAGTACCATACGCACCTCCGCTCCATCCTGTATTTACCAACCATGCCTGAGCGTTATGTTTCTTTAATTTTTGACCCAAAAGTTCAGCGTATGTCGTAGGAAATTGAGGCATAAAGGGTGCTCCAAAACATGTTGAAAAAGTGGCTACAGGTTCAGTTATTCCCCTTTCGGTCCCAGCCACTTTAGCAGTATAGCCGCTTAAGAAATGATACATTGCCATTTCAGGAGTTAGCTTTGAAATAGGTGGTAAAACTCCAAATGCGTCACATGTAAGGAAAATCACATTTTGTGGATGTCCTCCTTGTTCAGTAGACTCTATATTTCCAATATGATCAATAGGATATGATACTCGTGTATTCTCAGTTATGCTTCCATCATTATAATCAACAACACCGTTATCATCAGTTATAACATTTTCAAGTAAAGCTCCAGGTTTGATTGCATTGAAAATATCAGGTTCTTTAGAAGGATCTAATTTTATTGTCTTTGCATAACATCCTCCTTCAAAATTAAAAATTCCATTATCAGACCATCCATGTTCGTCATCACCTATTAATCTTCTATTAGGGTCGGTTGAAAGAGTTGTTTTTCCGGTTCCGCTGAGTCCAAAGAATAATGCAGAATCTTCACTTTTACCAATATTAGCTGAACAGTGCATAGGCATTACGCCTTTTAATGGCAGATAAAAATTTAAAGCCGAGAATATCGATTTTTTAATTTCGCCACCATATTCCGTACCACCAATTATAGCCATTTTTTTCTTTAAATTAAGTACAATGAAGACTTTTGAATTTAATCCTAATTCTTTCCAATTCTCAATATTAGTAGATGATGCATTAAGTATAGTAAACTCAGGTTCAAAGTTTTCTAATTCATTTTCAGTGGGTCTAATAAACATGTTATGAGAGAAATGGCCTTGCCATGCCATCATTGTAATAACTCTTAGTGGTAATCTATATCTTTCATCAGCCCCCGCGTATCCATCAAAAACAAATAAATCTTTTTGATTCATTTCTTTTTTAACAGCTTTTTCTAATATTTCGAATGATTCTTCACTCAAAGGTAGATTTACATTTCCCCAGTCTATTAATTCCTCAGTTTCCTTGTCTTTAACAATAAATCTGTCGTTTGGAGATCTGCCAGTATAGATTCCAGTGTTCACGATAACAGTTCCATTGGAAGACAATCTACCTTCCCCCCTGTCTAATTCTTCATTTCTCCATTCATCTTGTGTAAGATTAGATTTGACAGATGAAGGTTTTATTCCTATCAACTCTAGCTGCTGAAGCATACTACTTCGCACACGATATTGTATTTATAATTGAGGGGAGGTCGCCTTTGTTCAAAATACTTAAAAACACCTATTTTTTATCATAAAAACTTTGACTCTAAGTCTTATTTGGGCCTTTCTAATGGCTCTAATGTAGAAAATGGTTTGTAACGTTAAACCTCATGTGAAAAAGACCTCATCTGGGCCGGTGGTCTAGGGGTTATGACGTCGCCCTTACAAGGCGAAGATCGGCGGTTCGATTCCGCCCCGGCCCACCATTCTCGTCGTAAGCAGAAAATGCTAGGTCAAAATTTCCTGATAGATTCGAATATATCTAAAAAAATAGTTGATTTAGCAGAAATAAGTGAGGGTGAAAAAATATTAGAGATAGGACCTGGGAGGGGTGCACTAACAGAATTATTATTTTCAAAAGGAGATCTAATCGCTGTAGAGAAAGATAAATGGCTTGCAGTTGTTTTAAAACAAAAATTTAGGGAAAGTGCAGAAATAATAGAAGACGATATTTTGACTTGGGATGTGCCTCCTATAGATGTGATTGTAGCAAACTTGCCATATTCAATATCATCCCCAATCTTGTTTAGATTGTTCAATTATGAATGGAATCGGGCCATTTTGATGTTTCAGGAAGAATTTGCAAATAGATTAGTTGCAAAACCAGGGTCTAAGATATACGGCCGTCTATCAGTAATGGCTAATCACTTTGCATCTACAAAAAAATTATTTAAGGTCTCTAAGACTGCATTTCAGCCTCAACCTAAGATTCATTCACAAGTAGTAAAATTAGTGCGTAGAGAACCGGATTATGACTTAGATGATTTTGATACCTTTGAAAAAGTAGTGCGTTCCATATTTACACATCGAAGAAAGAAAATACGGAATTGCATAAGGTTAACATTTCCAGAAATTGATGTTCAAAATCTAAAATATATGGATTTAAGAGCTGAAAATCTCAATCCTTCTGAGATTGCTGAACTTTCAAATTTAATTTTTGCCCTTAAATCAGAATAATTTTTTCAATAGTAACATATCAGTAAGACTAGCCTTAACTTTCAACTCACCAGTCATATACGCTTTTATTGGAGACATTTCTTTGTTTATAAGTGAGATTAAAACATCAGATGTTGCAGTCACTACAAGATCTTTACTAGTATCTTCAGATTCTTCGAACATTTCTAAATGCATATCTTTTAAATTTGTTGTATAATTATTACCATCTGATACCGATATACAGATACTTCTCTCTTTACCTTCAATTACTCCTGAAAATTTAGGTTCGTCTTTTATCCGACCATTAAATTCAGATACTTTTTGTTCTAATATTTGTTTGATATTACTCATTTAGTCACCGAAATCGCTAAGCTTTTTTACAGGTCTAATCCGTTCAATAGTTTTCCAACTTTTCCTAGTACCTGCAGGCCACTCTGAATTATCATGAAAGTAGCTCTTCAAAAACTTAATTGTTCTTTCATCAGAAGGATAACCACTACCAAAATCACCGATTTCATTCTTAAGTTTCTCAATTTCAAGTTCTCTAGTTTCCTTAGCAATTATGGAGGCTGCAGCTACAACTGGAATTTTACTATCAGCTTTATGCATAGATATAACATCAGTATCATTTTCATTGGTTAAGTTATTTTTTATTTCTCTTCCGAACCTTTCTTCATTTACATCTGCAGCATCAACATATGCAATGTTTGGGTTTAATTTTATAATAACTTTTTCAAAAGCTTTTCGGTTTAGCAAGTTGAGCTTGTTATTTTTCCTATATTCATCAATTACTTCAGGTTCTATAATTTCAATGGCATATCTATAATTGGTTTTTATCAATTCAAATAGCGACTTTCTTCTTCTGGGAGTAAGTAATTTTGAATCTTTGAAACCTAATCCTTCAATCATTTTAGCATTTTCTATTGAAACTGCTGCAACAACCATAGGTCCCATTACAGGCCCTTTTCCAGCCTCATCAACGCCACATATCATGCTTCTAATACCAAATTAGCCCATTTTCTGGCCATGAAGTATACTGCAGCTTTCTCAGGAACTTCAACAACAGTACCTGGCATTAACTTTGCAATATTCCCCATAGATACTGGATGTCCAACAATCGATCTTATTTTAATCAGCTTCTCACCAAATACTACCGCACTAATGAGAGGGTCGAAATTTTCTAAATCTTTTGATGTAATTGTAGTTACTCTTAACCCCGATCCACCATGAAGTGATCCAGGTAATCGAATTAGCCTATGAACATCTCCAGTAACAGGTTCATCGGGAAATATAGCTGCTTCTTTAACTGCAATTCGGACTAAGTTCTTTTGTTGTCCTTTTGACAAAGAGTTAAAAACATCTTCATTTCTTTCCTTAAGATTAATATTTGATTTTCCGAGTTTTATTTCTTTTACTTTATCTTCTAATTCTTTGCCCTTATACAATCTAAGATTATCAAGCATATTGTTGATTTTTCTTGATATTATTCCACTCCATCCCTTTGCGTTTATTGGGGGTAATTTCTTTATTCCAAGATTTTTCCTTTCGATACCTTTTCCTCTAATTGCATACTCTTTTGTATATCCAGCATCAATTAAAATATTTTCTAGATTTAGCCCTTTTCCAGTCATGTAGTCTGAAAGTTCTCTTCTAGCTCCAGAGGGAAGAGAAAGCACAGAAGGCGTTCTAACATGAACATGGTACCCTCTTCCTCCACTGAATGTAATAAGTAAATCTTTTTCATCTAAACCAAAATCACCAAGTAGAACATCATGTACAAGTCTAAATGTTTGTTCTCGAATGTATTCCATCAACTTTGAAAAGGTTATTTTCCCTTTCTTAACCTCTTCCATCTCAGGTAGATGGTCGGCATCCAAATCAAAGATTAAATCAGCACCTTGCCACTTTTTCTCAACCATTGCTTTACTCCCAGGTTCTTCATAATAAGCAACTGAATGATATGAATGGGCCGGAGATACTTTTTTCAAATAATTTTTAAGTTCAGCCATAGTACTAAATTTTACGTGCCTATTCATCACTCCACCTCCCCAATTTAGAAATCCCCATTCTCTGGCAGTGAACCGAGGAGGCAGTGTAATTATTGCGGAGTTATAATATTCTCTAAATTTATCCTGTAAAAAATCTTTGGTTTTAATAGGTTCAATTTCTTTAAGTAAACTCATTCAACGCTTCCTCCCACTTTGATTTAGCTCTGAAGATTCCCTGACTAAACCAACCATTTCTCAATCTTTGAGTGAAGGTATATTCCCAAGGTTTTCGTGGTAATGATAAAGCGAATTCTTTCAAAAGCTCATTCTTTACACTTTCGTTATCGCCTCTTATTTCGATATATGTCACATTGCCTGAACTAGGATTTTCTTCCCAAATATCAGCTTCTAATTCAGACTCTTCGATGATATATCTGTGAACCATAGCTGTTCTTTCGTGAGCAATTACAAAGGAAACTTTAGTATAAGTTTTGCTACTAGTTGATCTTTTGTAGCTGTAGCCTTTTTGTTCTAATATTTTTCTAAAAGAAGCAGCAGTAGTTCTAGATTCAAAGCATACTGGCAATCTTACCAATGAATTTCTCCACCAATAACCGGATATCCTAATTCAAATTTCTCAATGGTGAATGGGTGTATTTCACCATATTTAAGCAACACTTTACCGTTACCAATTTCAATACCTCTACCAGGAATAAAAATGGGATCATCGCATTCTTTAGAATCGCCAGATATTCGAAGTCTTAGAGCAATACTTTCAGAAATAGTTCGAGATTGGGAAAATGTATTTTTACTTGCAATTTGCATCCATGCAAGTGATTGTAGATTTGTGTGCATTTTAACAATTTGTCCTATTTCAAAGACCCTTTGTGGCAATTCACGATGCTTATTATTTTTCAGCAATTCGAGTAAATTTGGCAGTATGCTTGATCTTAGTATGTGGTAATCTTCAGTAACAGGGTTTGCTACTTCAGTTTCATTATCACTTTCTCTTTGAGTATATTCATGAAGCATTTTTTTAGAGGTTAGTGTAAGAGTAACTACTTCTTGAAATCCTAACCCTAGCATTATTTCTCTGCAATTCGCTTCGCGTTTCCTTGATTCTAGAGATTTACCAAAGAGTGTTTCTTTTGGTAATGATTCAGGAAATTCATCATATCCTATTCCAATAGATACTTCTTCAAGTAAATCGATAGGATGTAGAATGTCAGCCCTATAGGCCGGAACTTTCACCCTCCAAGTTTCCCCACTTAGTTCAGGTTCCATACCACATTTTCTAAATGCTTTAAATATGACAAATTGTCCAGGATCAAATCCTAACAATTTTACAAGATATTTATTTTCAATTTCATGCACAGTTGGCTCCATTGATGGGACAACTTTGTTCTCAGATGGAAACTTCACTTCGATTTGTTCTATTACGCCTCCTCTCTCTACTAAAGCTGCAGCTACGATTTTGAGACATGAGTCTACAGCATTATCATCGAGGCCCGTAACATCAATCAATACATCAGTAGTATCCTCAGTTATAGTTGTTAAAGCTCCATTAATTATAGGTGGCAGTGATGCTACTTCATCATTTGAATCTTTGATAATAGGATATTTATTGAATTCAGATAGTAAATGAGCATATTCAACACCTTTTGGATGTTCCTCTAATATTTCTTGAGGAGTCATTTCGTAGTCTTTCTGTAAAGGAACAAATGCAGGCTCATGTGGGGAACAAGTATCATAACTAAATGGCCCTTCTAATTTAGATAAGTCATGAATGCCAATAGATACTTTCTTTCTCTTCCTACCCAGAGTTACATGTAGTTTTTCTTGTAGTTCCATTAGACACTTTATTGCTACATTATCAAGTGTAAGACCCCTTACAACTCCACCAGAGATGGAAGGTCGAATTTCCAATACTTCTTCAGAAACAAATATTTGAGTTGTTGGAGGTTTTACTTCATATTCAACTAAACCTAATTTTTGTTCAGTAAATGCCCGTAAAGCTCGTGCAACTCCCTCAGTTGAAAGTAAATCAGGCCTATCTGGAAAAAACTCGACAATTGCTTCTAAATCATTAATTTCATCTGGATCAGCCCCTATTTTGGGAATAATATTCGCAAAATCAGTTGGAGACAACCTATCTTTTAGCATTCGATTTAAATCTTCTAGGACTATGTTAATGACTGGCATTCTGGAATCCTATCGTGAAGGTGTTATAAGGAAATGTGTCCAAATCTTCTTCAAAACTACTTGTTACGCCTTCTCTCACGCTTACGACGGCGCATTTTCTTCTTACGCCATTTCCAACGTTGTTTTCCGGCTTTTTTCCATACTCGAGAGCTTCTCTTCATATTATTAGGATGGTCGCACTCGCCCACTGTATTTAAAATGCGACCTACTCTGAATCAACAAATAAATTCCCGCTTTCCACTCTTCTTTTTGCATTTATAATTAGATTCCCCAGTTCATTATTGTCCTCCGTTTTGAAGATAATCCGTACTTTTTTAAGAGAAATACTGTAATTGCATTTAATGCATTTTTTTGTTTTAAATTGCAAATCGATTCCAGTTACAAATCTGCACTTCGGGCAACATATAACACCATACATACAAAAATTATACAAACTTGACGTTAATTAATATTGCGGGAAGTATTATTTGGACATACCTATTCAACGACTTTATGTCATATCCTGAATTTCCAAATCATGGCGATTTTACGCAAATAGGCAAAATTCTTGCGGGTGAATGCGACGGAGAAGTGTTAGTTAGGGGTTGGATTTATCGCACACGTTCATCAGGAAAATTGGCATTTATTGTATTAAGAGATTCTACAGGTAGTATTCAAACTACGGTGTCCAAGCAAAATGTTAGTGAAGATTCGTTTGCAAATGCCAGAAAGGCGTTAATTGAGTCTTCAATAATAGTTAAGGGCACTCCAGCAAAAGATGATAGAGCGCCTGGTGGCTGGGAAATAAGGGCTACAGATTTTCAAGTGTTTCATTTCGCAGATACCTTTCCAATAACCAAGGATCAAAGTGATGAACATTTATTGAATAACAGACATTTATGGCTTCGAAGTCAGAAAATGGTAGCGTCTTTGAAAATCAGGTCAACAGTTTTCAAAGCCTTTAGAGATTATTGGACAGATAATAAATTCACGGAGATTCAATCTCCAAGTTTTACAACATCGGCTTGTGAGGGTGGTTCCACACTTTTCAATGTATATTATGATGATGACAAGGAAAAAACAGGTCAAAAATTTTATGCACATTTAAGCCAATCTTGGCAATTGTATGCTGAAGCTACTATGTTTGGATTAGAGAATATTTTTACATTAGCGCCTTCATTTCGTGCTGAGAAGTCGAGAACACGCAGACATTTGACAGAGTTTTGGCATGCAGAAGTTGAATCAGCTTGGTTACATAATCATCAAATGATGGAATTGGAAGAAGGTATGATTATGCATATTATTAATTCAGTATTATCTTCTAATCGAAAAGAGCTGGAGATATTGGGCAGAGATATCACAGTTTTAGAAAATATTAAGGCACCATTTGAGAGGATGACTTATGAAGCTGTTCTTAAGAAATTAAATTCAATGGGATTTGATTTGTCTTGGGGAGATGACTTTGGATATAAAGAGGAAAAAGCACTAACTCAGGACTTAAAGTCTCCAATGTATATTACAAACTTCCCTCGTGAAAAAGGATTTTATCATAGGCCCGATCCTAATGATTCTAGATCATTGGTTTGCCATGACCTTTTGGCCCCGGAAGGTTATGGAGAGATTATAGGTGGAGGTGAAAGAGTTTGGTCTCCAGAAGAGCTAACTGAAAGAATCAGAGAAGAAGGTTTAGAACCCGAATCATATGGTTGGTATTTAGATATTCGAAAATTCGGCAGTGTGCCTCACTCAGGTTTTGGACTTGGTATAGATAGAACTGTAAGTTGGATATGCGGTTCTGATCATATTAAGCATGTAATTCCTTTCCCACGTACTATGCGTAGAACAACGCCTTAATTTTAGTTTAAGTCTTTAGCTTGCTTAACCCAATTGTCCCTTTTAATTCTTCCAGGGAAAAATTCAATGGCTTCGTTGACTTGATCTTCGAGTTCAGGCGTCATGTTTGAAATTTGTTTGTATGTGTATATTCCCAACGCGTTAAGCTTCTGTTCTAAGAACGGTCCAATACCCTTTATAGTTTTCAAATCGTCTTTGTCTTCCTCACTTGCTTTGCCTAGTGTCTCAAAGTCAATGCTACTTTTTTTTTCAGCAATTCTGGCTAAATCATCGCCTTTGCTCTTACTCTTCTTCTTATTAGCTTTTCTTGGTTTCTTATCTTCAGAATCAGGTATTCCATCGCCATCAATATCTCCTTTGCCATCTTCTTCCATTGGGCCTTTGACTTTTTCATCTATTGGGCCAGTTCCTCCAAAGGTTTCTAATGATCTTGCAACTCTTTTTCTTACGTATGGTTTAGAATCATCCATATTGCTAACAAGAGCATCGCGTGCATCACTTGACCCTGCAAACCTCCCTAATCCTTTAGCAGCTTGCCATCTAACATACATATCCTCATCATTCATACAATTAATGAGATAAGGTAAAACAGCCATTCTTCCAGTTCTACCCATTGCATCAGTTGCAACTCTTCTAGCAAAAACATCTCCATCTTTCAGTAAATCATTAACGAGAGGTTCAAGTCCCAATTCTGACATGTCTTGAAATAGTTCAATAGCTCCTTTATTAACAAAAGAGGTATTGCTTCCAGCTTTATTATCTCCATGTTCGCTTATCACTTCAACAAGTGCGTTTGAAATAGAAACCTCACTTGTAGGTAACATTGCTTTTAGTGTCATTAATGCTTCATTGCGTGTTCCGAAATTTTCATCTCCTAAATCTTCGACTAGATTTTGAATCCTGTTTGATGAACTTCCGCTAAAATTAGAATCACTTTCCATTTTAATCAAACCTTTATCTACTTAGAGTATTTAATATTTAAACATCTGTATGGCTATGTATGTCTCCCCTAATTATTTCGCATAGAGGAAAGGTTGATTTGGTTAGTCCTGAGAATGTTTTAATAGGAATTCAAGAGGCGATTAAGTTAGGGGTAGATATGATTGAATTCGATGTTAGAAGTACAAAAGACGGACGTTTAGTTTGTCATCACGATGCAACAGTAGACAATAGAATGATTTCAGATTTAACTTATGATGTTTTGAAAAATTTAAAGAAATCAATATGTAAAATTGAGGAAGTTATTGATATTTGTAAAGATAAAGTAGGAGTAAACCTAGAAATTAAAGAGAAAGGATTTGAAGATAAAATAGTTAATCTACTAACGTCTACTTTTAGTTATGATAAAATATTTGTAACTTCTTTTTTACCCTCAGTTGTTAGAAAAGTTAAGACTTTAGATTCTAAAATCACTGCAGGTTTATTGATAGGAGACTCGATTAATTATCGAGTTTTTTACAGAATACTCAAAGAATCTATATTTATGACGGAATTTCATTATTCGAAAGCAGATTTCATATCTCCATTTTATAAAATATACGAAATGGGTTTAATGAAACGATTCGAAAATTTAGGAATACCCATACAACTTTGGACGGTTAATGATTTATTTCTTTTAAAAGATTTAATAAACAGTGATATCCAGTCTGTAGTAACAGATGTACCTAGAAAGCTTTTCCAGGCTCATCCAAATTTAAAAGATGTTTGATTTAGAAGAAATAAAGAGATATGCTCCATTCTGTGTTTCCTGTTTAGGCCGTTCAGTTGGACTAGTAGGTTTTGGTTTAGATAATCGCGAGAGGGGCCTTGAAATGATCAATCTCATTGACATCTCTAATAATTCAAATATCGAAAATGAAATGATATGTGATTCAGATGATTGTAATATTTGTGATGGTTTGATTGGTGAAATTGATAATTTTATTGATTTGTCTTGTGAATCTATTTCAGATTATTCTCTAGACACTTTCAAAATAGGGACTGTAGTGGATAAGGAGATTATTAAAATTGAAAGCGAATTTGCAGCTATTTTTGGAACTAATTTATTTGAGAGTATTAAATCGCAGTTGAATAGGGAGATAGGTATTGGAGTTTATCAGAAACTTAACCTATCAGCAAGACTTGATAGGCCCGATTCTACGATAATTATAGATACTAGATATGATACTGTAAATTTAGAAATAAAGTCTATATTTATTGAAGGTAAATATAATAAATTTGATAGAACAATACCTCAAACATATTGGCCATGCAGGAAATGTAAAGGAAGAGGGTGTAAGAGTTGTAATGGTTCAGGTTTGCTTTATCCCGATTCAGTTCAATCACTTGTTGCTGAACCTTTTATGAAAGTTACAAATTCTACTGAAAATTTGTTTCATGGAATGGGTCGTGAGGATATTGACGCAGCAATGCTAGGTTTTGGCAGGCCTTTTGTTTTAGAATTACGTATGCCTAAAAATCGAAAGATTGACTTAGGATATATGAAAAAAGAGATTAATGCTGTAAATGAAGGCCGCATACGAGTTAGAGATTTGGAAATTGTACCCAGAGCAAGAGTTGCGGAACTTAAGAATACTGTTTGTGACAAGTCATATCGTGTAGATGTGTCTATTCCAGAGGGTTTGACTATAGAAAGCCTTAAGAACGGGGCGCAGCGGTTGAAGGAGAAGCTTGTCAAGCAGCGGACACCGACACGTGTAGCGCACCGTAGAGCAGATTTGATACGCCCACGCATTGTGCAATCGGTAAATATTTTATCCTTTAATCAAGGTATGGTCGAGTTAGAAATCAGAGCTCAGCACGGGACCTACATACGTGAACTTGTCAGTGGAGACATGGGGCGTACAGTTCCTAGTTTTTCCTCTCTGGTTGATGGAGCTTGTAAGGTAGAGGTTTTGGATGTCCTTAATCTTCACCTTGAAAACGAAGAGGAAACAAAATGACCAAAAGATCACAAGGATTAAGGAGTGGTTCGCGCCACAAGCTATCACGCTCTTTCAAGGAGAAAGGACTTTCTCCAATTACACGTTCGTTACAGACTTTTGATGTAGGTGACACTGTTAATGTAGTAATAGATTCCTCATATCAAAAAGGGCAACCTCACCACAGATTTCATGGATTGACAGGGAAAGTAACTGGTAATCAAGGTAAGGCTTATGTGGTGTCAACACGTGTTGGTAATATGCTCAAAGAGTTAATAGTAAGGCCAGAGCATCTTAGGAAATCTAAATAGGAAGATAATATGGACGTAGAAAAACAACCAGAACCAGTACCTTTAGGTGTAGCAAAAGAATTACTTGAAAAAGAGTTAAGCGTAAGAGAAAATCGTTTGAGATGTGTAGATTGTGGTAATTTTCAGGCAGTTCCTGAGGTTGAACCTGAAAAGGAAAAATCGGATGAGGAAGAAGAATCTGATGAATATACTGGACCAATCTGTGAAAAATGTGGTTCACAAAGATTAATTTTAATCGAGCAAATTCAATATGAACATAAATTAGCTTTAGATCATGTTCGTCTAATCACCCAGGCAACAACTGAGCAGGCAAGTCAAATAATGGAAAAAGTAATAGAGTTAGAACATGTTAATGATTATTATGCCGCTAAGATTGCAGACGTATTGCCTATGCATGCGGACGCAGTCCGTTCAATATTTGCTAGAGAACGTTTCTCTCTTGGCCATGATGAAATAGATACTATAGTATCAGCTGTCAAGGAGATTATGGGGGTATGATTTATGGAAGATTATGCCTACGTACTTGATGTATTACCTGAAGGACGACCTGATAGTAAAAGACGATTTCGAAGAGAACCTTTAGTTTATGGTTTAGGTATTGAAGAGTTTAAAATATTTGACATGCAACCAGTTGCAGACGCAGCTATCAATATTGGTGACAAGTGTTACATTGGAAAAGAGACTGAAGAAAGAACACAGATAGATCATGTCAGAGCCCGAGTCAATTATTCAGATTTGACACACACTGCACAAAGTGAATTAAGTTTTGTTTTGGATGAAATTGTAAAGGAGAATGAAGAAAAGTTTATACAATTTTATAATCATGCAGGCCCAATTTCAAGGAGATATCATTCTTTAGAATTAATTCCTGGATTGGGTAAGAAAACCATGAACCTTATTGTCCGTAATAGGCCATATAAGACATTTAAAGAAATGGAAGAGAAAATTTCTAGTTTTAGGAATCCTGAAAAATATTTATCTCAACGAATAGAGAATGAGATTCGAGAAACTGATCAAAAATATAGATTGTTTGTGAAGTAATTATACCGGGTAAGTGTACTGTATTGCTCCAGCAATTCTGGCTCTAACATCAGCATTGCCTGATAGAGAAATCTCCATCGTCCAGTTTCCACTACTTCCAGCTACAGTTCCCATTATGTGTTGGTTTGTACCTGGACTGAACGTTTCAACTAAAACTTCAGTACCTTCATGATCTCTTAAGATTAATTCACCACTTCCCGAGCTTCCAATATCAGCTTCTAAATAATATACAATATAATTCCAAGGACCATATCTCTCATGTCCGCCATTGGCAAATTGAGTATCATAAACTCCAAAATCGGGGCCAATGAATTCTTCATCAAAAAGATCACCACCTCTACAAAAGTAAGAATTGCCACTGTATCCACTTCCATAGTTTGCAAGATTCATAATTAACACTAGTTCACCGTTAGAATTAGTATATTCTAAACTATCAATCCACCTTGCATTCGTATTGTATGTATATTTGATAAAAGCTCCACTGTCTGAGTTAGCATTAATTTCAGCACTTGTTTCAGTAATATCAATTACACTTGTTTTAAAATTTTCATCATATAATCCAAATTCCCAACTTTTGTCTTGTTCTAAAGGAAAATTTACTATTTGTTGAGGAATATTATTTTCATATATTGAAAAATCAGACATTTGAACTCTACCAAGAGCAGGATTGTAATTCAAAACAGCGTGTCGCTTTGCATCATCAAGATTTCCAGCTCCAATATAATAGTCTGAATAGTCATTATCTATTGAAACGACCATTGTAGTTGAAAATTGTTTATCATCTATTGTTATGGAGTATTCCCAAAAGTCTCCTTTTGCCCAAATTGGAGAATACAAGGCTAGTTTATCTTTTTCACTTCCAAAAATGCTATTTTCTAAACATCCACTACTAAGTGTAGTTAGTAAAATTAAAATTGTGGTAGTGGTAAATGTTTGTTTCATTATAGTACGATTAAAAGCCACATAATTATAATTCACTATATCCTTCTAATTGGAAATATCTTCTTGCTTCAGCTACAGTGTAGAACGATCCAGTAATTAGAGTATTCTCATTTTTTACAGACAAGATGGCTTCAGTTACGTTTCCAAAAGTTTTACATTTAAGTTTTAGACTCTTACAAATATTGAAAATATGTTTAGCACTAGCACTTCTTTCGCTATTTAATTCGCATGCTAGTATGGTGCAATCTTTATGAAGTTTGGAAATAAACTTTTCAATTGCTTTGTCTTCTAGCATCCCTAAGATTACGATATCATATTTTTCGTTCAGACTCAGTAAATAAGAGATGGCTTCTTCATTATGTGCCGTATCTAATGTGAAATTTAAGTGAACTTCTTTTCTTCCTGGGATTTTTACAAGGCTTGGTTTTAGATTCAAATTTAGACACTTAGTACATATTTCAATCCACTCCTTAACAGAAGATCCTTCATGAAATTCTTTTGATTTAGGTATATATTTATGGTATTTATTATTCCATCCTGTAATCACTATACTTTTTTCACTTACAATTTTCGCCTTTGTAGTTGCAATTTCACTTAAAGTATTTCCTAAATACTCAGTATGATCTAGCCCTAACGTAGTTAGTATGGCAATTTCAGCATCAGCAACATTTACAGCATCCCATTCTCCTCCAAGTCCAATTTCCATAACTGCATAATCTACTTTCTCAGTATGAAAATAGAGATAAGCTAATGCAGTTAGTATCTCGAAATATGTCACTTTAAGATTATTTTGTATACATATTAGCTTTAATTTCAATAGTAAGTCACTAAATGTATTTCTGTCAATTAGATTTCCGTTTATTCTTATTCTTTCTCTTACACTATGTAAGTGTGGTGAAGTAAAACATCCAACTTTTGTACCAGTTTGCATAAGTGTGTTACTAAGGTTGTAACTGGTGCTACCTTTTGCATTTGTTCCACCTATCATTATTATTCTTAATTTATTATGAGGATTTCCAACCAGCTTCATCAATTGTCTAATCCGTTCCAAACCAGGTACAATCTTATTTTGATTTAGCTCATGGAGCCAGTTTAGAGCTTTATTGTACTTATCTGTATCCTGCATTACTCAATAGATTCCCATTCCACAGTGTCTGGAGTAACAATTCCTTGATCATTTAAAATGCCTCTAAAATTATCTGGAGAAACTCCTGCAATTTCAGCTCCTTTTGTTAATGTAGCTTTGCCTTTCTTATATATTTCAACTGCAGACGCGTATCTCAAGTGATTCTTCTTTTCAATCATAAATCTAAGGGACTCTTTAACTACATCAGACCTACTGCTGAAGTGGCCTGAATCGACGAGAGCTTCAATTTGCATGACTAATATTGGGGGCAATGAATAGGAGTTACTCATATAATAACTATTATCAACTATTATTAATAATTATTCACTAAGCTTTATATGCTACTTTCTAGTGAAAAAGATTGATAAGTATGGATACTAATCTAAAAAAATGGCTTGTTAGATCGTTGGCATTTGCGTTAATCTGTTTTGGATTCCTTGTGGTTTCAGGATCTGCAGACGCTGGCTACAGTCACAAAATGTCTGTCACTCCAACTCAACAGGAAGGAGAACCAGATGAGCAATTGCAATATACAATTACGATTGAAAATGAGGGTGAAGATGATACTTACAATCTAAGCGTTACTGATTCTTCAATTCCTGCAGGGTTTACAGCATTTATCATTCCAGCTCAGTTGACCATTGATGAAGATGAATCTGCAACAGCTACTCTTTTTGTAAAAATAGGGAATAGAACGAATTCTAATGCTGAAGGAGGAGATACTCATACTATTTCTTTCAAATCAGAGTCTGTGCAAGCAACTGGTGAGACTAAGACAGCATTAGCTAGTCTTACTGTTAAGAGCATTTATGGAACAACAATCACAGCAATAACTGGAGAGCAAAATGTTGAACCAAATAAGAATGTTAAGTTTGCAATGAGTGTTAAAAATACTGACGGAAACACGGATGACAGTGTTACAATTTCCTATAGTGCAAATGGTATCGATGATTGGGATGTCAATCCGCAGCCTTCAACTATGACTTTATCAGTTGATGGAACTGGTTTTTTCAATCTTTCAGTTACGCCTGACATTGCAGCTACTGCAGGTTTGAAGAGTATTACAGTACTTGCAACATCAGAAGATGGTGAAACCGTATCTTCAACTTCGGTTACAGTTAAAGTTATACAACTTCCAGCACTTCAAGTCGATAAATCAGGATCAAGTTCCAGGGACGTAGAAGCTGGTAAAAGAGTATACTATTCTTTTTCAGTTACTAACAAAGGTAATGCGGTAGACACTTTTGATTTAGCAGTTGATGATTCAAGTTTACCTGCAGGTTGGGATGCTTCTCTTGATCAGGACACTATCAGTAACCTTGGAGTTAATGAAAAGATTAATTTAACAGATGTACTTGTTGTCAAAGCACCAAATGATGCAGCTGCAGAAGAAGAAGTCAGTATTGTTGTCACAATTTCTTCAGAGTTTAACTCTTCGATAAATTCAACATATACCTCAAGAAGTACTGTATTACAAAAATATGATCCTAAAGTTTCAATTGTAGGTCTTGACACGCTATCTGCAAAACCAGAAGAACAGGTCAATTTTACAATAAAAATAGAAAATTTAGGTAATGGGGAAGATGATATTGATTTAGAATTAATTGGAGGTAATTCAAGTTGGGGTCAGTTAGGAGATTCTAGTTTTACTCTTGATGCAAATGAAAATGATACAACAACACTTCGAGTTACTCCACCTAAGGATACCGAAGCTAAAAATGGTTACATTTTAACTATTAAGGGAACGTCAGAAGATGGTACAACAATAACTACGCGAAATATTTTCGTTAATGTACTTCAAACTTATGAAGTCTCAGTCCAAGTGTCTGGAGACAGCTCTAAGAAGGGAGATCCAGGTGACGAGTTAGTTTTTGAAATTACAGTTAAAAATAAAGGTAATGGCGAAGATACGGTTTCACTATCTCTTGAGGGCGGAAAGTCCTCATGGGGTTCAATAGTAGATGAAGTTGAATTGGTAAGTGGTGAAACAAAAACAGTTAATTTAACCGTTAATATTGATGATGATGCTACTGTTGGCGATAATGATATTATTGTTAATGGAACTTCTGAAGATAATCCTTCAGCTTTTGATACAGGAACTGTCAAAGTTTCAGTTAACAAGCAGTTTAAGGTTGATGTAGTGGTTTCATCTAAAAGTGGGGATCCTGGTTCTACTGTTGCATATGATGTTAGAATACAAAATGAAGGTACAGGTAATGATACATTCACAGTTAACATAGATGATTATCCAGCAGGCTGGTCTGTTGACCCCGTTTCTTTCCAAGTAGAAGACATACCTGCAGGTGGTGAAAAGCTTGTTAGGCTTAATGTGTCAATTAGATCAGGTGAAGATAACAAAGCATTTACCATTAATTTAACAGCATCATCAGATGAGGCTCAGAAAGAGAATCCACCTAAATATGCTAACAAAACAGTAAGTATTATTACGATAGTTAACCAAGAATATTGGATTGATTTATCCGTTGCAGACTCAGATAGAACTGTTGAAGCTACGGTTGGAGTGCCAGTTTCAATCACGATTGATGTTGATAATTTGGGAACTGGTGACGATATAATAGCGATGACTAATACGCCGCCAGAAGGTTGGACTGGTGTGGATTTCAGTAATCCTTTCATTAACGTTGCAGAGGGTAATCAAGAAGAAGTCACTTTGACAATCACAGTCCCTGAAAGTACTTCAAAAGGTGACTACAGTTTAGTCGTCAAGGGAGTTTCTGATTGTGAAGGCTGTGAGAATGGAACAAAGTCTACAGATTCTATTACATTAACCGTTAAAGTTGATTTAAGCAGAGGTGTTGAAGTAAGTACAGATGTAACTGAAATAGAGAAGTTACCAGGAACTACAGCTTCTTTCACAATTGATGTTAAGAATACAGGAGATGGGGCCGATAATCTCATAGTTTCAATTTTAGATGATGACTTGGGTTGGGCTTTTTCTAATACAACCTCATTGACCTTGGACAAAGATCAGACGGGTTCTGTAACAGTCAATGTTACATTACCAGAGTATGTTTTAGATAATTTGACTAACCAAGAAAGAAATGCATTACAAGCTAATACCTATTCCATAACTGTAAAAGTTAAGTCGGGGGGAGATTTATCAGTTAGTGATACTGCATCTTTACAAGTAGATATAGGCCAAATTTATGGGGCTAAGGTGGAAATTGTAGGTGCAAATTCTATAACTTCTTATCCTTCAACAGAAACACAGGCTAGTGAAAGGACTGAAAAATTTACTTTTAAGCTTACAAATACAGGTAACGGTCAAGATACTGTGAATGTTGAAACAATTGCAACAACATATCCTGATGAGTGGAATGTCGAAATTTTCCAAAATCCTTCTTGTGCAAGTAGTTTTACAGGATCAATTGGAGCAGGTCAATCAAAATATCTTTACTTATGTATAGAACCAGATCAAGATTCTGACATTGGAAATTATACTGTTCTTACTGAGTTCTCACCTAATGATGGTATTGATCCTGCAGTGCAAGTTTCAGTTAATCTTGAAGTTGCTTCCCCGAGGAGAGAGTTAGATGCTACAGCTATAGACAGTATGAAGGAAATATATCCAGAATATGAAGGGTCTACTACACAAAATAGTGTAAAATTCAAGGTCAAATTGGATAACACCGGATCGAATGATGATATTTTCATTCCTGAAGTTGAATCTACTCTTGAAGATGGTTGGACGGTCACTTTCTTCCAAGATAGTTCAAAAACGCAATCATGGCCTAATGCTGGCGTAACCATTGAAGAAGGAGAACTTGATGATCTTTGGGTTTTCATTTCTGTAAATGATGAAGCTGAAGTGGGTAATGAAACAGTTAAAATTTCAGTTAGGAACGAAGAAGATGATCCTAATGCACGTCAAGAAATTGATTTAAAGGTAGTAATCCAAAGACCTGAAATAGTCATAAAGCAAAGTAATATTCGAATAGAAATTGATGGAGTTTTCGGTAATGCTTCACAGGTAAAAGATGGAGACACAGTTGTAATTTATGTTGATGTTGAAAATACAGGTTCGGCTGATGCAGATGATGTTAATGTCGAGATTTATTACTATCCTAAGAAAGCACCGACAACTCAACAGGAAATAGATGAATTATTAATTGCAGGCTTTGAATTTGATGATTCTAAGAATACTTATATTTATCAATTATATGGAAGTTCTGGAAGATCCACAAATATTAAGGAAGCTAATTCTAAAGAATTAGTTTCAGATGATTGGCTTATCAAAGGTGGGGAATGGTATGTTGAAGCCAGAGCTGATTACGATAATAATAATGATAATGGAGAAATATTAGAAGAAAATGAAAATAATAATGACGCTAGATATTCTGAGTTACTTAGGGTAAAACCTGACCTACAAATTACAGCAATGCGTGTTGATAGTAAATATGCAGGAACTAATGCAGGTGCACCAAATGTAGATGATACAGTAACCTTTACAGTTACAGTTACTAATGCAGGAGCTGCAGATGTAGATAATAGTCGTTTATACATTACTGCTGACAGTAGTACAGACAATGAAGTGTTGAAAGATCGTACGAATCAAGATTATGTATTGTTTGATTTAGATGCAGGTGAAACACAAGAAGTTCGTTTCAGATGGAAAGCACAACTTGAGGAGTGGACTGCATTTAGTGCAGAAGTGAATCCTGTTTGTGATGATTTCAATATCCAAGACTTTACTTGCGAATCTGAAGGTGATGGGTTTTCTACAGAAACTGGCCGAATGTTTGATGAGCTAGGAAGATATTCAGATAATGTCTGGCCAAGGTCTGGAGTGTTTGAACAAAGTGGAGAAGCTGTTGAATTCTCAGTATTACCTGATTTCAAGATTAAGAAAGTAGTTATGGATCCTACCTCACCACAAGTTGGTGAAGATGTAGATATTACTGTGACTGTAGAAAATATTGGTAATGCCGATTGGCAAATATCCTCTAAACCCTTACAAATTAAGTTTGAAGATAGTACAGGCACTGAGCTTTCACAGCAGATAAGTGAGTCAATAAACAAGGATGATAGTACCGAAGTTAGTTTCACTTGGACTGTTCCTGAGAAGGACAACAAAGATTTCTTGACCTTAACATGGACAATTGATGCAGGTACAGGAAGTTTTGAGATACAGCAATGTAATGATTGCGATCTTACAAATAATGGCGATGGAACCGATAATGATGAGTATGTTATGGAAGACTTTGAGCTTCAATTAGCAGCAGTTCTCGGGGAAATCGAGTTAATTAATAGCTTGACAGAAAGAGAGTTAGTTAAAGGAGTGCCATTATTGTGGCCAGTAGCAATACTTGCAGGTATCCTCGTTCTTGGAATGGTAGCAATACCTGTTTTGAGAAGAAGAGGTGGCAGTTCCGTATCTTCAGATCCAGAAGAGGAATCAGAAGGTGAAGAAAGTCCAGCGGAAGAGACTGCAGCAGCACCTCCATCCAAGATAAGTGTAGCTATTGTTTCTACAATAGACGGTAAAACTGCAAATGTTAAAGTTCCATCTAATATGCCAGTTAACAAGTTGTTGCAAAATTGTGTAGGTAAGTTTCCATTGCCGCATGCGAACTTTGCAGTCATGTTGAATGGTGTTGCAGTTGATAACAACTTAACACTTGCAGATGCAGGTTTGACAGATAAATGCCAAGTTGATTTGGTTCCATTAGAGTAAATTTCAAGCAATGCTTGACGTTTTAGTAGTAGGTGCGGGACCGAGCGGTTCAAGGATAGCTTGGAATTTTGCCGAGGAAGGATACAAAACAATTCTTATTGACAGAGCTGAAGTAATCGGAGAGCCATGCCAATGTGCAGGTCTAATTACTCCTAGAACATTTGAATATCTTGGGTATGAGCGACCTATTATCGAAGAGATGAACGGTGCCAGATTGTGGGGTCCGAAACAGTCTTTTTTAGATTTCCAAGCCTCAGAAACTAAAGCTTTGGTAATAGATAGGCCTGATTTAGATCGCTCGATAGCGAATAAAGCATCTGAAGCTGGAGCTGAAGTACTTCATGGCCATACATATCTGGGCCACGAAAAAATCAGTGGTGGAATTAAGGCAAGGATTCGAAATAAATCCAAAAAATTCAATATTGAAGCTAGATTGTTAGTTGGAGCTGATGGTCCTCTATCAAGAGTCGCCAAGAATTCAGGCATCAGTGGTAAAAGAGAAATACTTACTGCATTTGGTGCTGATGTTAAGGGATACAAGGGCCGGGAGAATCATGTTGACCTTTTTGTTGGTTCAGAACTAGCTCCACGTTTTTTCGGTTGGGGGATTCCTACCGGACCCAATGAAGGACGCATTGGCATAGCTACTACTTTACCGCATAAACCAATGCCTTTCTTCAGAGACTATTTTTTGAAAGGAGCACCTTCAAAATTATTAGGGGGGGCTAAAATAATTAATTTAATAAGTGGTCTAATTCCTTTTGGAATAGCAAATCCTAGCTATACCGATAATATAATACTGACAGGAGATGCAGCAGGTATGCCAAAACCAACATCTGGAGGTGGCATATATTCAGGGCTAATATCAGCTGATGCAGCATTTGAAGTTGCACATAGAGCCTTGAATTCTGGAGATTTAAGTTCTAATAATTTGAGCGAATACCAAAATTTGATTTCAGAACGAATAGGTGGAGAGTTGATTAAGGGCAGTTATCTTCGAAAGGCTTTTTTGACTTTAAATGATGATGAATTAGCTGAAATAATCTCTATTCTTGGAGAGCCAAAAGTAAAGGAAGTAATTGAAAAGACTGGAGACTTAGACTATGCCTCTTTAGCTGCTTTATCGGTACTTAAAACTCAGCCAAAATTGATTAAATTTGCCCCTAATCTTTTGAAGCCATTTATTTAATTCAGGATATGTTTCTTCTTCCTCAAGGTAGAAGATTACAGATAATCCTGCAAATACAATTGTAAGCGTAATTAGAACATAGAGGGGCCATTTTGGTATTGGTTTTTTCACACCGAATGAAGAATCAGGTATTATTCCATCAACATTTAATGAATCAAGATTAATGTTACCAGGATAATTTTCAGTTAGATTTGTTGTAGCATTAGTCCACTGATCCATATTCCAAAATCCTCTTGATTGAAGTATTCTTTTAGTCTCATTAAGTTCATAATTCATTGAGAATCTGATAAAATAAGTTCCTTCTTCAGTACTCTCTTCTGTATTTATATTAAATTTTAACTGTATAGTTTGATTAACTAATATCGATTCAATGTTAAAGCTTGCTATACTAGGACTAGAACTATCTAAGCAGCTTTCCTCTTCACCAATATAATTCCAACAGTTTTGAGTAATAGTTGGTCTTTTAGCGCTATTAATTTCATCCAAGGCCTGTGATTCTTCTATGTCTGCTCTATGATATATCTCAGCATCAATAATTACATTTGTGATGTTTGTAATGTATCTGTTTTGTATTTCAAGAGAAAACTCTCCATTTTTACCTGGTTCTAGCTGGGGAGTCTCAAAATTATGGAAATTTGGTATATTGCCAGGATGGCTTGTATATTCATCAATTTCAGATTGTGCAATAGGCAGCATCATAATGATGATGATAATGCCTAGGACCTTTCTCATTAGTATGCTAGATAAAGCTCCCTTTAAAACGAGTTTCACACCTTGTACATATATAATTTATAAGGGATAGTCTTTGAGATTTCATGAGAATAGCTAGAGTTCTAATCCTTTCATCAATATTTTTCTTGGTTTTCGCAGGTTTTTTTGCAGTAAATGCAGAAGCTATGCAAATATTTGTTAAAACTCTTGAAGGGAAAACGATTACTTTAGATGTTGAACCGGACGATAGTATCGAGAATATTAAGTCTAAAATCCAGGATAAAGAGGGTCTTTTTCCAGATCAGCAGCGTTTAATTTTTGCAGGTAAACAATTAGAGGATGGTCGTACATTATCAGATTATAATATACAGAAAGAGGCAACTTTGCATCTTGTATTGCGATTGGGAGTGGAGTATAATTCTACAGGTTTACATGTGGATTTGGGAGAAAATTTGCTAATTACTAACTCCCATGTACGTTTAGAAGGAGACATTTTAGTTGATGGCAATCTATCTATTGTAAATAGTAATATCATTGTTAATCGTTCATTAGATATGACTATATCTGAGATAAGAGTAAATATCACAGGAAGTCTAAATATATCCAATTGTACTATTTCAGCATTTGGCAGTGATAATTTCTCTTACAGTATGTATACGATTGTTTCAGATGCGGGATCATTAGCAATTTCAAATTCTAGTATAGATTATTCGATGATTTGGCTTGTAGGTGGAGAAGCAGTTATTCATGATACTTTATTAGATGGTAAAAGTATTGTTAATTATGGAGTATTTTCAGAAGATACTATTTTAAATATGAATAACGTATCAATATCGAATTATACACTCGGTCTTCGTTCCATAGGTACTATCCCTCTTCAAACGGAAGTTAGTTTCTCCAATTGTACTTCTTGGCGAACTCAGGAATGGTGGGTTAACTTTACGGCAATTGATACTTCAACAAGTTTGCCAATTGCAGGATTCCAGATTAGGCAATGGGATATAGATGAAACTATGCTAGGTACTTGGAATTGGGCTAAAGAATATGAAATCAACTCTACAGGTCAGCGGATTAATCACCTCTCTAAGTTCACGGCCTTTGCAAATTTTGGAATTGCTCATGTAGATGATAGCTGGTCACAAGAAATAACTGAGAATACGGCACTTATTCGCTCATTTAATCTTAATCTGTCAGCAATCAAGTATGAATCTGCAGAAGTTTATGCTTCTGGTGAAATTTGGAAGCCTGGACAAATAGTTCCGAAATGGTCTGATATTAACGTTCTTGTTACAATTAATAATCCTACCGATTACAATTTTTCAAATTTATTTTTTGATATGGATATCAATAATAACAAAGGTTTTGCTCGAGATAGCATCTCTCTTTCTCCAAACAAAAAAACAGTTAGTAACATTTCTTGGAAAGCCTCATTAGAGGGTCCCTTATCATTAAGAATTACTACATACCTTGATCTTGGCTTATCAGAAAAGAATTCAACCCTTTCCCTATCGAAATTTGTTGAAGTAGGTAGTCAAAAGGAAGAGGTCAAAGAATCTGGGAATATGTTTGCTTTATTCGGAATATTAGTTATATTATCTGCATGTACTTACATTATTTATTCCGGCATAGAAGAATCGGATGAATTATCAGCTGCCGAGATGGCGTTAGCTTCAGAGAACAATGATTCTGGAGATGTAGACTTAGACGAAGAAGAGTAAAAGTGACAAAGATAGTATTAGGTATTGAGTCAACAGCACACACAGCTGGTGTTGGAATTATAAATTCTGATGGTAAAATATTATCTAATCAAAGATCTATGTATATACCTAAAGAAGGTGGTATTCATCCTCGTGAAGCTGCCAGGCATCATTCAGATACTTTCCCAGCACTTTTTGAGAAAGCTTTTGATGAAGCAAATTTAGACCCATCAGATATTTCTTTAGTTTCTTATGCACGAGGTCCTGGCTTAGGTCCTTGCTTAAGAACTGGAGCAACTGCAGCTCGCGCGTTTGCTTACACACATGATATTCCGCTTATTGGTGTTAATCACTGCGTAGCTCATTTAGAGATAGGTTTGTTAGAGGGTGCAACAGATCCGGTATTGCTTTATTTGTCAGGAGCTAATACTCAAGTTATAGCATATGCATCTGAAAAATATCGAGTTTTTGGGGAAACTATAGACATAGGTATAGGAAATGGCTTGGATAAATTTGCTAGAGAAGCAGGTATGGGCTTCCCTGGCGGGCCTAAAATTGAAAAATTGGCAAAAGGACCAGAATTATTAGATTTACCTTATTCAGTGAAAGGAATGGATATGGCTTTTTCAGGATTGATGACTGCAGCTAAAGCTAAACTTGATTCAGGCCATTCTATAGAATCTGTGACGTACTCATTGCAAGAGAATGCATTTGCAATGTCTTGTGAGGTAGCTGAAAGAGCTCTAGCCCATACAGGTAAAAATGAGTTAGTTCTTGGGGGTGGAGTTGCTTGTAATGAGCGATTAAGAGAAATGGCAACAATAATGTCGGAAGAACGTGGAGTTAAGTGTTTTATTCCATCAAAAGATTTATGCGTAGATAATGGAGTTATGATTGGTTGGCTTGGTTATCAGATGATTAGTGCAGGCTATGAAGTTTCTGATGTAGATAATCAAGTTCATCAAAAGTATCGAACAGATATGGTGGAGGTTACGTGGAGATGATATTTAGAGGAGCTGAGGCCGTTATTGAGAAAATAGAATGGCAAGGGCATTCAGCAATTTCAAAAATAAGGAACAAAAGATCTTACAGGCATCCATCTCTTGAGCAGAGACTAGTTACTGAGAGACTCAGAAGTGAATCACGAGTTATAGAACGTTTATTGTCAGAAGGTATTAATGTTCCATCATTATATGAAATTAATTTAGCAAATTCGGAGATTGTAATGGAATTTATAGACGGAATTACACTTGAAAAAGGACTTAGAACTGATAATTTTAGAGAATATTTGTTGTCTTCAGCTAAAATTTTGTCTCAAGTTCATTCATTAGGAATAGTTCATGGAGATCCAACAACTAGTAATTTTATGATATCAGATAAGTTATACGTAATTGATTTTGGTTTATCTGGCTTTGATGATGATGCAGAATCTCGAGCTTCAGATATTCGTGTATTTTTAGAATCTCTTGAGGCCCATCACTCTGAGATATCAGGAAGAGAGATATTTCTTGAATCTTATTCTGAATGGCCTTCATCTAAAGAAGTACTGAAAGCTCTTGAAGTCTTAGAGTTACGTGGCCGTTACAATCTAATGAGAGGTTAGGCTCACTGTAATAAATCCCCCTTACTATTTATGTTAGAGGAGTAATTTGAATTTACTAAGAAATTTCATCACATTTGCTTTATTTGTAATACTAATTCTCTCGTTTTCCCAGGCTGAAGCATCAAAGGAACCCGTCTGGTCTTGGTCGTCTAGCACTTCGATTACAGATGTATCTATTTCATCAGATTCTAGAAATATATCTGCAACTTATGCGCGATCAGTTTCACTATGGAAAAATGATACAGACTCACCCCATAATCCATATAATACAAAAACACTTACAGAAGGTATATCCGATATGGCAATGTCTTCAAGTGGAGATTACGTTTTAACTGGAGAAGAAACAAATAAAGTAACTCTATGGAATGAAGGATCAAAAGTATGGGATAAGGGTGGTTTTCTTAATGGAATATATGGAGTAGATATTTCAGACGATGGGTCTAACATAACAGTAGTGGACCAAAAAAATGTTTACTTTTTTAGTAAAGATAGTAGTACTGAAGTGTGGAATGAAAATTTTGCAGAGCAGTACATGGCTACAGTTAGTATTTCTCCAGATGGGAAATACATTGCAGCAGGAACTTTTGATGGAAATGTGTATGTTTTTTTAGCATCAGATAAGGACACAGTTTGGTTTCATTCGGATGTATCAGATGGAAGAATAACCGATATTGATTTTTCAGGAGATAGCTCACATTTGGTTATTGGGACCGCTTCAGGCCGTGTTCATGTTTATTCCTCTTCAGGTGGTGATCCTATAACCATGGTTCAGCCAAATGATGTGTCTTGTGTTTCAGCAGACTTCCATTCAAATTATTACATTTACGGAACTGATGAGGGTATGGTTACTCTTTTTGATGGGACAATAGGTGCAGATATCTGGCAAAAAAATATTGGAGGTGTAATTAATGACTGTACTTTTAATGGTAGAGGAACTTATGCATTTGCAGGTTCAAGTAATAAGAAGTTAGTTTTGGCTAATGTAACAACAGGGGATGAAGTTTGGAGAGTAAATGCAGTAAGTGCAGTAACATCAGTTTCATTATCACTAAGAGGTGAAAACCTTCTTGTTGGGACAGATTCGGGTTTATCTTTATATTATGAACAATTATTAGATAATCAGGCTCCAGTAGCAAATATCGACCTTATTGATCCAAGCGTAGCGTTACCAGGAGAGTTGATAACATTCACAGGTTCAGCTACAGATATAGATGGTTCAGTTTCTAATTACCATTGGTCATCTTCCATTGATGGAAATTTATCTACATCAAATAATTTCACACTTTCTAGTTTAACAATGGGGTTACATACAATTTCTTTTATGGCTCAAGACGATGAAGGAAGATGGAGTGTTCCAGTTACTATGGAAATTGGTGTGGGAGATTTTCCACAGGTTTCTATTGTCTCAGTTTCAACTTGTTTAGACTTTACTAATTGTATGATAAGCTTAGGAGATACAGTATCTTTTTCAGCTTCAGCTACTTCGACTACTTCAGATGATATCCTTATGGAGACTTTTGAATGGTCTTCTAGCATTGATGGTTTGGTTTCAGGAAGTTTAAATTTTACTTCTTCAGAATTGAGTTTAGGATCTCATACAATCACATTCAGGGCAAAAAATAGCGTAGGCTTTTGGTCATCAAATGTAAGCATGGACATTATTGTCAATGGAGTCCCTACAATTGTTTTAGACACTATAAATTCTAATCCAGTTATTGCAGGTGATGAAGCTCAAATAACAGTTTTAGGAACGGATGCAGATAATGACGAACTCACTTATTTTTGGTATACTGAGAGTGTAACTCTTTTTAATGAGGATAATAAAGCCTTATTTTCATCATCATTTTCAGATCAGGGAGAACATATAGTATCAGTTTATGTACAAGATTCTAAAGGTGCTGTAAGTGACATTCTTAATTTGACGATTACAATTATCTCACAACCTTCAGTTGAATTAATATGTGATCCTGAAATTGAAATTAATAAGGAGGCTTTTTTCACCGCATCAGCTTTCAAACCTCAAGGTTCAATTGTCAAATATGAATGGGACTTTGATAGTCCAAGTAGAGTTTTACCAGATTCAATTGATTTTGTAGGTTTTAATTTTGCAACACATTCATATAATTTAACATCAGAAGATGATGATGGCTATACTGTTGTAATTAGAGTTACAGATAACGATGGTTTGACGGCAACGAATTATTGTCAGATTCCTGTAATTGAACAGAGTTCTCCAGGTTCTACATCATCTGCAGAAGATGGCGGCCTGAGTTCTAAATTAACAACTACAGGTGGATTACTTGGTATTGCAATAGTATTGATTGGAATTGGAGGTTTGGTGTTTTACTTTAGCAGAGATTCTTTTGACACCTACTCATCAACAGATCCTAAGTATTCGCAGCCTTCTTCTGAAACTTCTTTAGTTTCAAAGTCAGATGAGGAAGAAGTAAAAAAACCCACAAAAAGAAAGGTTATGAGAAAAAGAATGGTAAGTAGAGAGATTCCTGAGACTATGACGGTTGAATGTCCACAATGCTCTTCACAAATAGAGATTCCAAAAGTATCCGGAACACAACAACTCAAGTGTCCAGATTGTGGTTTAGAAGGGGAAATTGACACTTAGAATAGTGTCTAGTTATATTTTATAGGGTTCTTGTGATGGAGGTGATGTAGAAATGAAGCGCGTAAAGTTAATTAACGACCCAGCCGAACTAGTAGCACTTTTTAGAGCAGTAGATTCAGAGATTCGAAGAAATGTATTGAGCACTTTGGCAGATGGCTGGACAATGATTAGTGAATTAATTGGAAAATTTGGTGAAGAAGCGAATGATATAATTGTATACTACGAAAAGTTCAAGTTGATTGAATCGAGATGGGAGGTTAATAAGGAAACAGGAAGGCCTGAAAAGAGTTACAGAACCTTCTATAATGCTTTCCAAATTTCTACCTCTTTAACCTTTGATGAGACTCAAGAGTTACTTACTGTAGTTCTAATGTCAGATAAAGAATTTATTGATTATGAAGATAAGATTGTTGATTTGATTGGAGATGAAGGAACTTTTGCAAATGATGTTGGAAGAGATATTGGAGTTAGTTCTCTTACGTTGAAGGGTTTAGTTAGACGTTCTGTGAAATTTGATTTTAAGGGGCATAATATAGTGCCACTGAAAGAGGAAGAATAGTGAACGATTTAGATATTGATGAAACATTACCTGGTCAAGAAATAGAAGAAAATATTAAGGAAGAAGTTATACGAAGAGAAGCAGACATTTCATCTTCGATTAAGACATCAAGTTCACAGTTTGGAGATTCTTCAACTGAGGCCGAAAGAGAAGAATCATTGAGAGGTTGGTTATATCTTGTCGCAGGAGCTGGATATGGTACTCTTGTGGTATACTTAGTTTTAGTTATTCAACAAGGAATGAATATACCTCTTTTGAGTTCAGGCTCGGATGTCTCAGATACGTCAGGGGCACTTTCCACAGCCGTTATAATTTCAGCAATGGTTTATGTTACAATATGGTTTTTTATGTCTGGTAAAAATCATTCATTTTTCACAGATGATCCTGATAAAGCTAAGTTTTATGCAGGAATAATTGGTTTAGCTTCTCTTGTAATTATAGCAATTAGTTGGGAAGATCACCAAAGAGAGATGATAATCTCGGCAATTTTAACTGCAGTTTCAACGTGGTCTTACATTAGATCTTCAGAAATGAAGGCGTGAACTTTTTTTAATTTTTCAAGTTACAATTCTTCGTAGGCATAGTTTTACTCCCAGGTAAGTCATGATTACAGTCATGATAGTTATGTAGGTTACAGAAAAAATCAAATTTTCTATTCCATCTCCATAGGCTAAGGTACGTGTGACTATAGCTGCATGAGTTAAAGGTAAACACATCGCAATATTTTGAGCGATTGGTGGGAATTCACTCAAAGGAAAAAAGGTTCCAGCTAAGATAAACATTGGATTTACAAACAGAAAAAAAGGTATGTTGAACCAGTCGATAGATGAGGTATATGAAGTTAAAATGAGTCCCATTCCAGCAAACATTAATCCAATTGGAATTGCAACAATTGGCATTAAAACAGCTCCTTGCATCGAAATTAAAGGCTGATTAACGACATATCCAACAGATAAGATGGCTGTAGTCATTAGAGTTGCATTAGTAACTGATTTTGTGGTAGCCCATAATAATTCAGCTACTAGTACATCAGATGCAGAAGCTGGTGTTGCAGCTATTGCTTGCCACGTCTTTTGGTAATACATTCGTACAAAGGCAGAATACGTAGCCTCAAAGAAAGCTCCAAACATCATCGATATTGCAAGAATTGACGGAGCTATATACTCTACATAACTAACACCGCCCATTTCGTTAATATACGCCCCTACTCCAAAACCAAATCCCAAAAGGTACAAAATAGGCTCAACAAGAGGTGGTAATAGATTTGTTCTCCAAGTTCGTACCCAGACATCAGCATGTCTTCTCCATACGGCGTATACCATCTGAGGTGAAATTCCTTGAATTTCTTTCATTCTTAATCTCTAAGTTGTCTCCCTGTTAAATTTAAAAAAACATCTTCCAGCGTAGCTCTTCTTCTGATAATATCAGTTAAATTTTCCTCATCATTGAATTCAGATATGATATTTTCAATTTCTTTTCCATATAAGATAATTCTATCGGTAACTCGACTGAAACTTACTTTCATTAACTTACATTTTTTCTCAATTAAGTTTAAAGTTTCTTCATCTTTTCCGAATGATAGTGCTACTAATTCGGCAGCATCATCTCCGATGGTTTTTTTAATTAGTTCTTTTGGATTTCCTTGAATTAAAATTCTACCAGAGTCCATAATTGCTAGTTGATCGCATAATATTTCAGCTTCATCCATGTAATGCGTAGTAAGAAGAACGGTTTTTCCTTCATTTTTAAAAATTCTAATTTGGTCCCAAACACTATGCCTTGATTGTGGATCCAAACCGGTAGTTGGTTCATCTAAAATTAATAATTCAGGCTCATTTATCATTCCTCTCGCCACTATAAGCCGCCTTTTCATTCCTCCAGACAGATTGTTAATTTCTTGATCTGCTTTATCGGTCAATTCGACTTTTTTAAGAAGTTCTTCGGCCTTTTCTTTCGCTTCATCCAATTCTATTCCAAAATATCTGGCATAAACAAGAAGATTATATCTAACTGAAAAATCGGGATCTAAATTATCTTCTTGAGGTATGACTCCGATTTTTTTTCTAATCTCTCTACTCTCGCTAATCGTATCCATTCCTAAGACTTCCAATTTACCATTTGTAATTGGAGAAGAAGCTTGAATCATTTGAATCATTGTTGTTTTTCCAGCACCATTTGGGCCGAGTAACCCAAAGCAGATTCCTTTTGGTATTTCTAAAGAAACATTGTTAACTGCACAAAATTCACCATAATTTTTGGTTAACGACTTGGCTGAGATTGCACCGTTCTTCAAGATTAGTGGCGCCACATTGGTAAAACAGAGTTATATCCTGCAATGGCGATTCCAGTCATTGAAGCTGTTTTCTGACTTGTTGTTCTAAGGTGCTCAGCCCCTAAATCAGAAGTTTTTCCGACACCTAATGATCCGATAGTTCTTGATAATTGTTTTCCATATTCTTTCAATTGATTTCGGTCACACTTACTCTGTAAAAATATTCCAGAAGCACCTAATGCTAATAATTTTACAGAACCATTATAATCTAATTTATCAGTTTCTGCAAGAATAGTTATCTTATTTTTATAATTTCGTGATGAAATAAGTGCAGCTTCCATAGGCACTTTATCACTTACCAAGATTACTCCATCTGCACCAGATTTTGCTATAATTCCTAAGTCATTATCAACATCACCAGCATAAATTCGGATTAAGATGGGTACTTTATTTGCAGAACCTTGTTTCAATAAATCAACTATATTCGATAAATCAGTAGGTCTTTTCATATCTAATCTACGATTAATATCTGTTGCAGTTAAATCTATAATACCTAAGTTGGAATCATCAATATTGTCATTAATTTTCTCGTTAATCTTCCAAATAAAATAAGAGGGTGCATTATTTCCTTGCCACAACAAAGGTATAGTGAGGTTCAGAGGTTTTTCTCTTTTAGAACCGATTGTCAATGATAAATCTAAATCATCTAATCCAGGAGTCCTAGGTCTTCTTGTAAGGCTGGCAGGAACTAAAACTATGTCGTCATTTAGACTATGGTAATCCGGTTCGTAGTTTTTTTCTTTTTTGGATAATTTTTTAGAGGTGATTAATTTAAAATCCAAATCTCTTGAGTCAATACCATTATCCTTAAGTTCAGACTTTATTTTTTTCCAGTCTCCAGGAGATACATTTTTTATTTCGATGTTATCATTTTCATCAAAGTCACCAGCAACAAATATTTTGCCATTATTCATCATCCTACCAATATCGCCTAAAATATCTCCACAAACAGTAATGCTCCCTTGATTCATGCATGTAGCTAAATCACCTCTAACACTTCCAGAAATTAATAATTCGCCACCTTGCATTGAACCGCCAGCATCTCCATCCACTGACCCTTGGATAACTATCCTTCCATTAGCCATAGAGTGTCCGACACCTTCGTCACAATTTCCATTAATTATAATTTCACCATTTAGCATTCCATTGCCAACAAATCTTCCAGCATCTCCGTTTAAGACAATCTTGCTTCCTTGATTTAATCCACCAAAATTATCTCCAGCTTTACCTTCGAACACGATACTAGTTTTCTTAGGCATATTTGCAGCAATGCATGATTGGTTTGCTAAGTTTGTAACTTTAGCAGTATCATGGTTTTCAAATCTTTTTCTTAGCTGTTCATTAATCAGCCCAGAGGTCCAAGATTCAGAGTCGCTCATTAGTATCTTATTTGTAACCTGTATTTAGGTGATTAGGTGGAATTAATGTCCTCTTGTAACCATATATTCTAATAAATCTTCCAGCATAGTTCTTGCATCGCTTTCAGGATATTTCGCAATTGTTTTTTTAGCTCCATTAAGATAGCTTAAAGCCTGCTCGCGACAATTGTCAAGGGCGCCACAATTAGACATTATTTCAACGGCCCTCTTAACATCCTCATCTGTATTTTGGTCATTATCAAGAATTTTTATTAGTTCATTTCTTTCATCATTGTTTGTTCGATTTAAGGCCTCAATAACTAACAGTGTACGTTTTCCTTGCCTAATATCAGAACCAGAAGGTTTCCCTAGTAGTTCAGCAGATGCAGTAGCGTCTAAGTAATCATCCCATATCTGAAAACCTAAACCAACCCATATTGCCATTTGTCTTAATTCATTTGCTTCTTCTATTTCTTTTCCACCTATTAGAGCTCCACCATATGCTGCAGATCCAAATAAAATTGAAGTTTTTAATCTAATCATTTCAAGGTAAAGTTCAGGATCAACAGTTTCCTCCTTTTCAAAATTTATATCCATTTGTTGTCCCTCTGCGATTCTTCGGACAGTATATGCAGTATGGCGAACTAATTCAGATTTAATTTTATCTTCAACGTTACTTTCAGCAATCATTTCAAATGCATATGCAAAAAGAGAATCGCCAGCTAGAATGGCCGTCGGCAATCCGAATACGGTATGGCAAGCAGCAACACCATGTCTTAGATCATCATCATCCATTACATCATCATGAACCAGAGTAAAGTTGTGTATAACTTCTAATGACGCAGCAAAAGGTATTGATTTTGTGCCTTCGCCACCAACCATTTCACAGGTAAGTTGGGCCATAACTGGGCGAAGCCTTTTTCCACCAGCAAGAGGTATGTGTGCCATTGCCTCATACAGTTTTTTCGGTTCTCGTATAACTAAGTAATTGTGGAGAGCCTTCTCAACTTCTTTTGCTTTTTCAGCCAATCTAATTTTTATGCTCATTTTACTTCTCCCATATGGTGTACATTTTTATCACTAACATTCTCTAAAGCTTCTAAGTTTTCCCAAATATTATCTAGGAAATGTTTTCTTATTAATCTGAACCATGGTCCTATTTTAACATCACCGTTATTTGAGCGTTCGAATAGTTCATCTAGTTTTTGAATATTAACATATTTAGTTTTTTGAATTTCATTAGGATTAGGGTTAATCTGAACATCCATTTTGACTGCAAAGATGTAATCTACTTCATGTTCAATCCATTTTGCATCAGCTCTAGCCTTGTAATGCATTTTCGTAATAAATGTCAAATCTTTAGTTTCAATTTGCCCAGCTTTAATTCCTAGTTCCTGAGTTAATTTTCTGATTGCAGCCTCTTTTGCACCCTGTATTCCACTTTCTTCGCCATTTTGATAAAGAGGGTGGCTACAGCAACTGTTGGCCCAAATAGATGGAAAAGTTATTTTCTCATCAGCCCTCTGTTGTATTAATAATTCATCATTTGTGTTAAAGAGTAAAACACTGAAGGCACGATGCAATTTACCTTCATTAAGGTGACAATTCACCTTTGAATCTTGCCCAATAATCAGGTCATTATCGTCTACAACAATACAGTTTTCTTGCATCATCTCTTTTTGAGCTTTGTCATATCCCTGAAGTTCAGACTCTACAATAGCCATAATGTTGTAAGAAGTGGCCAATTAAAAATAGCTAGTACAATTAAGTTCTTTATTGTAGCTCTTCATGTACTGATATGACAAAACTAGATTTCTTGAGTGAATTAGGAATTGAAGATATGAATTTGGGAGGATATTCTGATAATTGGTTGGGCTCTGGAGATGATTTAGATTGCATAACTCCAGTAGATGGGACGTTGATTGCAAAAGTTAAGCAATGCAACTCGGACGATTATGAGAATATTTTACAAAAATCGACAGATATTTTTAAAAAATGGAGAATGGAACCCGCACCAAAACGAGGAGAAGTTGTTAGGAATTTAGCTAATGCCTTTCGTGAACATAAGACTGCACTCGGCAAGCTTATTTCTTGGGAGATGGGTAAAATACAAGCTGAGGGAGAAGGTGAAGTCCAAGAAATGATTGATATTGCAGATTATGCAGTTGGATTAAGTCGTCAACTTTATGGAAAAACTATGCATTCTGAAAGGCCGAATCACAGAATGTATGAACAATGGCACCCTCTAGGAGCAGTAGGTATAGTTACAGCTTTTAATTTCCCTGGTGCAGTTTGGGCTTGGAATGCAATGATTGCAGCAGTTTGTGGTGATGTAATGGTTTGGAAACCATCATCTAAAACTCCACTTACAGCAATAGCAATTCAGAAGATTGTCAATGATGTAATGACGCCATTAGGCTGGGATGGAGTTATGTCTTTACTTGTAGGATCTAGTAGAGATGTTGGTGAACTACTTGTAAATGATAGGAGAATGCCACTTATTTCAGCAACAGGTTCATGTAACATGGGGCGTAAAATAGGAGGAGCTGTTGCTAAACGTTTAGGAAGATCTCTTTTAGAATTAGGCGGTAATAATGCAATAATTGTTATGCCTGATTCAGATCCTGAATTGATCCTTAGGGCCGTTTTATTTGGGGCTGTAGGTACTTCAGGTCAACGATGTACATCCACACGTCGACTGTTCTTACATAAATCAATATCATCTTCTATAATAGAGAAATTAATTGCATCATACTCGCAAATAAAGATTGGAGATCCATTGAATTCAGATACCTTAGTAGGCCCTTTAGTTGATGGTAAAGCAGTACAAGACTATGTAGACGCCATAGAAATAATTAAAAAAGAGAAGGGAAAGATTCTTTACGGTGGTAATGTAATGCAAATGGACGGTTTTTATGTCGAACCTACACTAGTAAAAGCCAATATGGGGATGAACATTGTCAGAGAAGAGACATTTGCCCCTATACTCTATTTGTTTGAGTTTGAAGATTTAAATGAAGCTATAGAAGCTCATAATTCAGTAGATCAGGGATTATCTTCATCAATTTTCACTAAGGATATGCAGTCAGTAGAAAAATTCTTGAGTCATTCAGGAAGTGACTGCGGAATTGCGAATGTAAATATTGGAACAAGCGGAGCAGAGATAGGTGGAGCATTTGGCGGTGAGAAAGATACTGGTGGAGGTAGAGAGGCAGGTTCAGATTCTTGGAAAGTGTACATGCGCAGGCAGACCAATACTCTTAACTGGTCAGACGACTTACCATTAGCACAGGGAATAGAGTTTGGTTAAAATGAGCGAAAGTGAAAAACAATATTTGAAAGTGCCTAAGGATGATGCTGAAATGATGATGAATAAATTAGTTTCAGCAGGTTTACTTGATGAGGATTCAGATGTGAAATGGGAAGGTGAATTTGTTTCATTTCCATTAAAAGAAGGGTTAGTAATAGATAAAAATTAGTTTTCCCAATCTTCTTGATAGCAATATATTTCAGGAATCAAACTAACCATTTCATTCCAATTTTTTTCATCAGTAGTGTCTGTTGGATTTGGAATTATATCATCAATTAAATCATCAATTGGATTAATCCCAGTGTCTTCATTAAAAGTTTCAGATGAGATTATCCCAATTCCCATAGAGACTATCAATAAATTATACTCTGGAGCTTTCCATACTTCTCCTATATATTTGGATTTAGAACCCTTAGTCACTTTATAATTTATCTCTTCAGTTCCAATCTTCTCAGTTTTAGCAGTTCCATTGTATATTACATATTCAGTCTCATAACCTTGAACAGTTTGTCGATTTCCACTTTCTAGCTTCGATTCCAATTCTATATCTTGTTCTATCGCCATTTTTTGGAATTGATCATTTAAAATATCTAAAGGGACGGTTTCATCAATTTCAAAAGGCATTTTTAAGGCAATAATAAATAATATTGCAGGGTACCCGTCCTCATTTCCTTCATCATCTTTCGCGTCATCAGTGTAAAGATAGATACTTGTGGAAGCTAATCCTAGACCGTATTCATCTACTTGTGAGTAAGATTTCTCCCATCCATTTTCATTGTCTAATAAAGAGGGCGGCAACAAGGCATTAGCTGGCATGTACAAAGGGGCGAGACTTAGACATGGCAGAATCACACATATCGCTATAAATGCACAAACAAAACTTCTTGCAATCATGCGATTTCTAGCTCTAGGTATCCCAGCTAGGCAGCGCCCGAGCATGTAAACTGAGATTGCACCTGAAACTCCATAAAGCATAGGGATAAGATTAGAATTAATATGGGTGGCAGTGAATGCAAGAAGCAAAATTATTGAGCTTAAAATATATCCTAAATTTCTAATGTTTATTGTAGTGTTATATAATTTTACAGAATAGTCAGCCTTTTTTATTTCTATATTGAGTTTTTTAAGGATAAAATACCATCCTTTTCTTATCATGCCATCTTCAGGTTCAACATTTCTTAGTAAATTTGTATTTCTTCGATCTTTGTAAATAATATATGAGCATAGCGCTGAAATCAATAAGACAAAAAGCCATACACTTCCGGAATCTCTAAAAGAATTTAGATAATAGAATAAAAATGCAAATGATAGGGAAATCCATGCAGAGCGAAGTGGTCCAGATTCATTTTCACCAATTATATTTATTTTAATTTCCGTATTTAGCAGCTCTTCAGCATCGACTACGGGTTTACCTTCATTCTTTTGTAATCCTGTTACCTGATTTGTTTGTATCTGAAACATTAATTCATCAAGCTGTCCGTTGTCATCAGATATTATCCATTTCTTATTTTCCAGACCAATTTCTAAACAATCAATTTTCAAATATTGTCTAGCAGCAGATAATATCATACAAATTAAAAAAATTAAAGTCATTCCTGAAAATATACTATATAGAAGCATAAATGATATTGGAAGCTGCCAAACCCATGAGAATCGGGGGTTATTCATTCTACCCATGTAGGCTATGTCTTTTGTGTTAAAATTCCAAAGATTCTTTTTAGTAGATAAAAATAGTCTGAGGTTGGTTAGATAGATATTTCCTTTTTGATTCTCTACTAATATGTTATCATATTGATTTAGCAATTTTTCACTGGGCAGTAATTGCTCTCTTAAATCCACATTCTTAATAATTTAGTTTAGTATATAAAATGTAGTCAAAAAATATTTATGAATTAAAACATATATTAATATGGCGTCTACTAGATTATACGAATATGGCAGATATTGATATTTTGAGATTTTTAATAGGGATTGTTATGCTGTCATATGGTTCTTGGTTAGATTTTAAAACACGAAGAGTTCCTAATTATGTTTGGATTTACGGAGGTATTTTAGGTTCGTTAATGTTGATTTATGAGGTGTCAAAAATCTGGGAAGATTATGGTTTTTATTTGTGGGCTTTATTATTTGCTACTTTTACTCTTTTTTTCAATTCATTTGTTGATGAATATGTTTTAGATAAGAATCAAGCTCAGCTTTGGAAAGCTAGTCAAGTTTTAGCAATTTTGTGTTCATTTTATTTTATTTTTGAGTTCAATCCAGAAGATATTTCTAAGAATAATTATCAAATGATAGATTTCATAGCAATTCCTCTTTTAATAATTTTAATGTATATTTGGTTTTACTTTGGCCCTACAATAGGGGGTGCTGACGTAAAGGCAATTATGACAATTAGCCTTCTTACTCCCTTTTCTTTTTCATTTACAGATGAATCATTGACTGCTTTTGAGAGCAGGGGTTTTCCGTATCCTTTTGTAATTTTTATGAATTCTCTTTTGCTTTATTTGCTTATTCCAATAGGTTTAGCAATTTTCAACATCTTAAAAGGAAATTTGGAGAGTCCTTTTTTCCAAATATTTTTTGGTACAAAGATGGAATTGGATAAAGCTAGAGAAAGTTTTGTGTGGCCAATGCAGCAAGTTGTTGGAGATAAAGTTGTAATGGTTGCCTTGGTTAAACATAAGTTAGATTCAGATGAAGAGTGGAATAAATTAGAGAAATACGGTGTCGATAATCCTTGGATTACGTTCAAAATACCTTATATTATTCCTCTTGGCTTATCATTTGCATTATCAGCTTTCTATGGTGACTTATTCTCTGCAACCATAGTAGAACCTTTGAACTCTTTTTTTAATTAATATCTCTACTTAAGTCAATCAGTTCACTTAAAACTGCAGCTGTTGCTCCCCATATTTTTTTATTCATAATCTTGAATATTGGAACCTTGAGAGTGCTTTCATTTAATTTCCATTTTTCATAGTAACCATTATCAGAACTAATTAATTCTTTAAATTTTACGATAATTAGTTCGTCGACTTCTTGTTTGTTGAGATTCCATTCAGGTTCTTTCTCAGTCATACCAATGAATGGAGATATTAGATAATTCGAGACTGGAACTGGCAGAGGCGTCATTTCACCTATAATATCAACATTATCAGGTATAATTCCTACTTCTTCAAAAGCTTCTCTTAAAGCTGTAATTTCTAAAGTTTCATTTTCCTCACGAGAACCTCCAGGAAGTGCAATTTGACCAGGATGGTTCTTTTCATGTATCGGTCGCTTAATGAGGGGCAGGTAATATTCATCTTCTTTTTTGAAAAAACAAACTAATACTGCAGCTTGTTTCATTTTGCTTATTTTATCATTTGCTAATAAATCTTCGTATTTTATTATTGTTTTATTAATATCATTTAGAGGCTTTACAGCCATACGATTCCATGAACGAATACCTGGCAATTTAGTCTCTAAATTTTTTTTAATGGTTTTTATCAATTCTCACTTCTTTGAAAGTTCTTGTAATATTTTAAGCAATAATTCCCAGAATTTATCTACTGAAGAGATTTCTACTCTCTCATCAGGTGAATGTGGTCCCTTGATGGTTGGACCAAATGAAACCATGTCCATGCCTTCAACTTTTTCTCCAATTACTCCACATTCAAGACCAGCATGTATAGCACATATGTGTGGTTCTTTACCTAATAATTTAGTGTAAATTTTAGTGGTAGTTTCCAATACAGGAGAGCTTACATTTGGAGCCCAGCCGGGATATGCTTCATCCTGATTAGTTTTAGCGCCAAATGCCTTAGACATAATTTTTATTCTTTCTCGTTGTAGTTCTAAAGCTTCAGAAATAGATGATCTTGTAGAACACACTATATTTATTCCTGTATTTTCCGTTTTGACGGAGGCTAAATTATTAGATGTTTCAACTAATCCTTTAACATCATGTGAATATTTCAATACTCCGTGTGGCAATGTA
>MIZB01000306.1_pt1 | contig 55596 bp, 53 predicted proteins | sample 888171 | NCBI WGS metagenome assembly MIZB01 (sample SAMN05440186, study PRJNA335308) | marine metagenome | isolation source: marine water
TCAGACTCTATCTGCATTTTATGCACCTGCAGCATCTGGGGTTCAGATTGGCAGAAGCATACTTAAAAGATGAAAAAAAATTACTACCAATGTGCTATTCAATTAAATGGAGAGTATGGTGTAAATAATGTTTAATGCGGGCGTCCCAGTAATATTGGAAAAGATGGAGTGGAAAAAATCGAGCTAAATTGATTTAGACGAATAAAAGAAAAAAAAGATTTATGCATTCTAATCGACGCAAGTTAAAGCTCTNTTAGGGAANCAAGCTATCTAAAAAGTCGAACTCCCTGGTAACTTCTTTACTAAGTAATAATGTAACTATTTAACGACGAAACTATCTAAGCTAANCAAATTACAAAAGAAATAGTAGGAACGACTAAACTTGTAACCTAAGGTTAAGGTTCGTTTTTTACGCTTACCTANACTTGGTTANAGTTAGTTAATTAAAGTAAAGTAAAAACCGAACTAAAATAACTTAAACTTAAAACGTTAAAAACCGTAAAAACGTTAAAAAACGTTTAAAACGTTTAAAACGTTTTAAAAACCGTTAAACCCGTTAAAACCGTTAAACCGTTAAACGTTAACGTAACGTAAACGGTAAAAGGGTAAAACGGTAAAAACGGGTAAAACGGTAAACGGGTAAACGGGTAAAACGGGTTAAAAACGGTTAAAAAACGGTTAAAACGTTAAACGGTAAACGTTAAACGTTAAGTTAAGTAAGTAGTAGTAGTAGAGAGAGAAGAAGAGAGAGTAAGTAAGTAAGGTAAAGTAATAATAAGTAAGTAGTAAGTAAAGTAAAGGTAAAGGTTAAGGTTAGGTCGGTCGTTCGTACGGTACCGACGGAGGAAGTACGACGTAAACCAACGAACGTAAGTTAAGTAAGTAACTAACAATACATACCGTAACGGTAAAGTAACGTACGACACACATACGTATANATAAGAAGAGANAGNTCCGTGTAGGAAGAGGNGTGAAGGTAATAGTACTGTAGGACGGAAAAAAGAAAAAAAGTAAAGTAGGNAGTAGCTACATAAGAAGATAGATGAAGAAAGAAAATTACAGATTTGAATTCCAGTGAAAGTGATGAAGAAGGAAATTNCAGATTTAAATTCCNAGTGAAGAGAGTAATGAATAGAGATCCAGTAAAAGACATCCATATTAGTTCAGAGACTAAATTAAGTGATTTAATTAGTCAATTTGGAGAAGCTGGAGGTTTTGTAGCTTCTAAAGTTTCGACAGCTACCTCAATTGTTAAAGACATGATTTCAGAGGATTGTACCAAATTTGTCTCTTTTCCAGCAGACATAATGGCTACTGGAACCAGAGGTTTGATGAAGCAACTTGTCGAGAATAATATGGCTGATGTAATTGTAACTACTTGTGGTACTTTAGATCATGATATTGCTAGAGTCTTGGCAGACTATTATCATGGAGATTTTGCAATGGACGATACACTTTTGAGAGAGGAAGGGGTGAATAGATTAGGTAACGTTTTAGTTCCAGATGATTCTTACGGAATCCCTATTGAGAGATGGTTACAGCCTATTTTAGAAGAGTTATATGATAAGAAAAGGCATTGGGAGCCTTGGGAGATTTGGTATGAGCTAGGTCTTAAAATTTTGGAAGAGGAAAGAGGTTCAGAATCTTTCCTTGGTATTTGTGCAAAGAAGAAAATTAAGGTTTTTGTCCCAGGTCCAACAGATGGGGCGGTAGGTTCTCAGTTATGGTTATTTTGGCAATCACATAAAGATTTTACCTTAGATATTTTTGGTGAGGAACATCAATTATCCGATATAGTACACGAAGCTAAATCTACAGGGGCAATCATGATTGGTGGAGGTATTTCAAAACATCATACCATATGGTGGAATCAATTTAGAGACGGATTAGATTATGCCGTTCAAGTAACTACAGCCCCTGAATGGGATGGTTCACTAAGCGGTGCAAGAGTTAGGGAAGCTGTGTCTTGGGGCAAGGTTCGTTCTAAAGCAAGAAGAATTACTGTTGAAGGAGACGCTACAGTTCTTTTACCTTTAATTTTTGGTCCTTTACTATGAGAGCCATAGTACGAAAAGTTTCATCATCATTTGAAAAAGCTTTAGCTAAATATTTTGGTTCAGGGCCTACTAATTTGAATGAATCAGTAAAACAACATGAAGCTTATGTCAATAAGTTAGTTGAATTTGGAGTTTCAGTAAGAGAAATAGATTCTCATCCAGATTATCCTGACTGCTGTTTTGTTGAGGATCACGCAATAGTTGCAGGAGATTCTGCAATGCTGACAAATGCAGGCCATGACAGTCGATTAGGTGAAAGAAAAGAAGTTGAGGATGCTCTTAATGTTGATTTAAATCTTGAATACATGAGTGAAGGTGCAAGAATGGACGGAGGGGACGTTTTGAAATTTGGTAATACGTTCCTAGTAGGACATAGTAAGAGAACTAATCAGAAAGGTATAGGTGATCTAGAAAGATTTCTTTCTGATAGAAATTACGGGCTACATGTCATTCAAGTACCTCCGGAATCACTTCATCTGATTTCAATATGTACCTCACCAGCACCAGGAAAACTATTAGCTCCAGAGGGTTGGTTTAGAGAATCAGACTTCCCTTCAGAAGCTGATATTATTTGGGTTCCTAAAGAAGAAGCTTATGCAGCAAATGTTCTTCCTTTTGGTAATAGAGTGATGATGGCTAAAGGTTACCAATTTACGCTTGAAATATTAAAAAACTTAAATTTAGAGGTGCATGAAATGGAGATGTCACAATTCAGGGAAGCTGACGGGTCACTGACTTGTTTATCGGTTTTATATGATTAACTTAATTTCTAATATAATCATGTCTAGGGGATTAGCATGGCTATAGAAAGTCCGACATCAATTAAAAAGGCGGAAGGTAAATTAGGAGTACTAATGCCTGGTCTTGGGGCTGTAAGTACAACATTTATTGCAGGTACATTAGCCGTTCGCTCAGGTTTATCGACACCTATAGGTTCACTTACTCAGATGGGTTCAATTCGTTTGGGAAAGAGAAATGAAAAACGTGAAGTTCCAATCAAAGATTTTGTTCCTTTGAGCACTTTAGATGATTTAGTTTTCGGAGGTTGGGATATTTTTGAGGACAATTGTTATGAGGCTGCAATAAATGCAGGAGTTCTCGAAAAAGAATTATTAAACAGTGTAAAGAAAGAGCTTGAAGCAATCAAACCAATGAAAGCTGTTTTTGATAAGAATTTTGTTAAAAAATTAGACGGCAAATATGTAAAATCAGAAGCTACACATCGCGATAGAATTAAAGCTCTAAGAGAGGATATTCAAAATTTCAGAAAAGGAAACAATTTAGAACGTATTGTGATGGTTTGGTGCGGAAGTACAGAAACTTATCAAGATCCTTCAGATAAGATGTACAATAGTCTCGATGAGTTTGAAAAAGCTTTAGATTCCAATAATGAGTCAATTGCACCTTCAATATTGTATGCCTATGCAGCAATTAAGGAAGGAGTTCCGTATGCAAATGGAGCTCCGAATTTATCAGTAGATTTTCCAGCTATGTATGAATTGTCTGCAAAGGAAGGAGTTCCTATTGGAGGTAAAGATTTTAAGACTGGCCAAACAATGATGAAAACAATTCTTGCACCTGGCTTTAAGGCAAGAGAAATAGGAATAGACGGTTGGTTTTCAACAAATATTTTAGGCAATAGAGATGGAGAAGTTCTAGATGATCCAGACTCTTTCAAAACTAAAGAGGTATCTAAGCTTGGAGTTCTTGAGCAAATTTTAGAGCCTGAGAAGAACTCCGAATTATACGGAGATTTATATCACAAAGTCAGGATTAATTACTATCCTCCGCGTGGAGATAACAAAGAAGGATGGGACAATATCGACATCAAAGGATGGTTAGGCTACCCTATGCAAATAAAGGTAGACTTTCTTTGCCGAGATTCTATATTAGCTGCACCTATAGTTTTAGATTTAGTATTATTTTTGGACTTTGCTAATAGGGCAGGACTTCATGGAATTCAGGAATGGCTGTCTTTCTATTTCAAATCACCAATGTGTAAACCCGACTTGTATCCAATACATGATTTATTCATTCAAAGAGTCAAATTGGAAAATACACTTAGACATCTAATGGGAGAGACAATCATTACTCATCTTGGATTAGATTATTATTATGATGAGGATTAATGCAATCAATAATAGTTACAAGACATGGAGACCCCGATTGTATGGAGCTTCAGGAACTTCCTACACCTTCTCCAGGGGCTGGAGAAATTTGTATAAGAGTTTCTAAGGCAGGCATAAATTTTGCAGATATTCTTTCTCGCATGGGGCTTTATCCAGGGGCGGCTAAACCTCCCTTCACACCAGGTATGGAAGTTTCAGGTACAGTTCATGAGGTAGGTCCTGATGTTGATGACTTTAAGGTAGGAGATAGAGTCGTTGGTTCAGGAGGCAGTGGAGGATATTCAACCCATACCATTTCCAAAGCAGCTACTGTCTTCAAGATTCCAGAGGATGTCACATTCGAACTTGCAGCGGCATTTCCTGCAGTTTATTTGACCTCATATTTGATGGTTATTCATCCCGGTGATTTGCAGCCTGGCGAATCCATTTTAATTCATGGTGCAGCTGGAGGAGTTGGCCTTGCAGCTACTGAATTGGCAAAGATTGCAGGAGCTAAAAATATATTCGGAACTTGTTCCCCAAGTAAACATGATTTCATTTCAGATAATGGTGTTCTTCCGATAGACAGAGATAATTTTTTGGCAGAAATAATGGATTGGACCAAAGGAAAAGGTGTTGATTTAGTATTAGACCCAATAGGTGGAGAACACTTAATGCAATCATACCGATGCTTGGGTTCAGGAGGGCGAGTTTGTTCATTTGGTATATCAGATATGGCACCTAGTAAGAGTAAAAGTCAGTGGGCACGTTTCAAATCCTGGATGACTTTTCCTAAATTTGACCCCTTGAAAATGATGTCAAGTAATAGAGGTGTCTTTGGAATTCATTTAGGACGTTGGAAAAATTTAACGCACCTAGAAAAAGCAAAAGATGATTTGTTAAGGTGGATAAAAGAAGGTAAAATTAATCCTCACGTTGATAAAGTTTTTTCAAAAGAGCAAGCTTCTGAAGCTCATCATTATATTCAAGATAGAAAAAATATAGGAAAAGTATTGATAGATTTTGATTAATGTAAATTCCAAAATTCTTTGGCAATGATTTATATGGTCAACGTTAAATTATAACTTAATGTCGGAAGTAAATGTACGTCTAAAACATAATTTCGAAGACTCCGATAAATTATTTAGAATATTATTTGCTGCAATTAAGATAGGTAAGCCTGCATCTAAGAGAAAAATAGCAGATGTAGCAGATATTTCCTCACAATTAGTTGATTATCATATAGATAAATTAGTTGATAATGGTCAATTGATAAAGATAGATTCAATGTATACTGCACAAAGAATATTTTCAGATAAAAACATCTATAAATTTCTTAAGGAAACGGTAATTACTCAGCATTTAATAGAGAAATTAGCATCAGGTATTGATTTTTCGCAAGCAATATCTCAGGACAATAAAGTTCTTGAAGAATCTATTTTAACATTACTCAAATTATTTACAATAGATTTGAAAGAGTAGTCCAAACTTTTTTGGCATTCTTTTATATACTTTTAAAAAAATATTTTATTATGAGAAGAAGACACATGCTAGGTACAGAAGACAAAACTCTTTGCGGTTGGCCTTTAACTACTGGAGAATTAAAGCAATTAAGAAGTGCAAATAGAATTCATGTAACATGCAAAAGATGTCTTGAAAAATTAGAATCTTACTCTAAGGACGATAGTGGCAAAGGTAAAGGTATTTTTTCTGATGGATAAGATAGACGTTTTTGGTAAATCATTGAATAAGCCTAAAGGTTTGTCAGGATCTAGTCTTCCAATTCCAGAACCTTTTGGTGGAATTCCTTCAGGTATTTTTGCAATATTCGCAGTTGTTATTCTTACTTTATCCGTTGCAACTTACATGCCTGGAAATGATGAGGAAAATTTAGCACCAAATGGTTTAACTTCTTCACAATCGAGTTATCTTGAAAATATATTGTCAGATAGATCAAGATCATCTCCCACATTATCATCTTATGATACTTGTGGATTTCTTGAAATGGATTTAAAAGAGCATTTGAAAGAAGAAATGCGCGTTAATCTCGGTACAGGTTCTTACTATTATGGAGGAGGTTGGTTTGAGGAGGATATGGTGATGGTAGATGATGCAGTTATGGAAATGGATGGCGCAACTTCAACAGCAGATTCAGCACCTTCTTCAGGAGGCTCTCCGAAAAATTCACCAGGGGGAGAGCAGGGAGTTGATTTTTCAGGAACTAATAATCAAGAACAGGGAGTAGATGAAGCAGATTTTGTTAAAACTGATGGATCCTTTGTTTACATGATTAACAAAGGTTATTCCGACTATGGTAGATATCCTTCAGGTAAATTACATATTCTTGATATTCCGGAAGCTGGTAATATCTCCTATTTATCTAATATATCTATAGAAGGCCGTCCTACAGAGATGCTTTTAGTTGATGATAAGGCAGTTGTTTATTCTAATGTTCAAATTTACAGTTATTATGAAGATAAGCATATTCTTGATGATGTAGTTAAAATGGAAAGGAAAACACCAACTAATATCGATTCTTCAACTGATAGTTTAGATGAAGATAGTTCTAAAGAATCTGAAGATACTATTATTGATTATGACTACGGTCATTATTACAGAACAACTTCGTTCACTAAATTAACAGTTTTAGATTTAACTAATAGAAGTTTACCACAGATTACTAAGGAATTGTATATTGAAGGGAACTATCAAACAGCACGTGAATCGGGAGGTACAGTTCGGATGGTTTCCTATGGCTGGATGGAAATTGATGGATTAAAAACATGGTTGGATTTTTCAGATTATAGAACATATTGGGAGCTTGATTGGGACAGTTCCAAGAGAGAGCAAATTTGGATGGAAGTAATGAATGAAACAATTGAATATAATGATAAGGTAATTGATCAAACACCTTTAGATGATCTTTTACCTCGTATTCATGAAAAATTTGAAAATAATATTACAACACACAAGTATACAGAATCTGGAGATGGCAATTGTCAAAATTTTGCTTCAGCATCAGATAGTACCGGTCAAGGCATTACCTCAGTTATGACTCTTGATTTATTAGAGGAAAATTTCAGTTTTAATGCAGACCATATATTGAGTAATTGGGCTACAGTTTATGCTTCAGGCGATGTAATGGTGATGGCTGAGGCTTCGCAAAGTTCATGGTGGTTTTGGGGAGATGATGAATCAGATTATCAAGAAATGACAAATCTTCATGTTTTTGATATATCTAATCCAGGTCAAACAGATTATATTGCTAGTGGAAGAATAAATGGTACAATTCAAGATCAATTCTCTTTATCTGAGCACAATGGGAATATCCGCGTTTGTTCTACTACGGGACAGTGGGGAAGATGGTGGATGGATGATCCAGAACCAATGCTAAGTCATGTGTTTGTTTTAGGATTAAATACAGATGAAACAGAATACGAAGTAATAGGAAAAGTAGGTGATATTGCACCAGACGAGAGTATTTGGTCCGCGAGATTTATTGGTGATAAAGCATACATCGTAACATTTAGAAATATAGATCCGTTATGGACTATAGATCTAAGTGAACCAACAGATCCTAAAATAATTGGAGAGTTAAAAATTCCAGGTGTCTCTACATACATTCATCCCGTAGGAGATACACATCTTCTTACAATAGGAATTGCTGGTGATGACGATGGATTAGATTGGGGGGTTACTCAAATTTCTTTCTTTGATGTTAGTGATTTTTCTAATCCTATTATTGAAAGTGAATTGAAACTAAATCCTGCACCTAATGGAGAAAACGGCTGGTCGTATTCACATAGCGAGGCTACATATGAACATAAAGCATTCCAATATTGGGAATCAGATGGTTTGCTTGCAATTCCAATGTCTACTAGTCGATGGGTTGAAAATTCAATTATGGAAGATGGTAAAGAATATAATTATTATGGTTATGAATATGTTTCCAAACTAATGCTGATTAATGCTACACCTAATCAACCATTAGAAATTTACAATGAAAATATAGATCATTCCTCCTATTATGAATCAAGATATTCATGGGATAGTCCAGATATTAAGCGCAGTATGTTCATGGGCGGAGGAGATTACATTTATGCAATTAGTGAAAAAGCAATTACAGCACATAATGTAGCTACTATGGAAAAAACAGGATCAGTTGAGTTACCTTCAGATAAGAAACCAATCTATGAGTCATATTATTACTACGAAGAAGAGCCGGAAGCACCACCAACAGAAGAAGAGGAGCCACGTGCCTCATGTGAGAATCAAATAATTGATGGAAGGTGGGTGCTTTCAGAACTAGGCAACACACTTTACCAATTTGAAGACGGTCTGAGATATACTTTTTACATGGTAAATGGTACTTTTGGTGACGTTCCAATTCCAGGCACCAATCCTTATGAAGTGGATGGAGAAAATATTACGATAGATCTTCATCATGGCAACTTGGCTATGTACAGAATGAATTTTTCTTGTGATGGACAAATAGTTCAATTTTATTATAATGATAATGAAAGTAGTGATTTCATGAAATCTCTTTACGGTGAATATCATAGTACACTTTACAGAGAAAGTTATTTTTTTGAAACACTTGAAGAGTTAGATGAAGAAGATGAAACCTCTACAGAAGAAGAGTCTTCTTAGTTTATCAGTTTATTTAGTTCTGAAATAATTAAAGAGAATGAATTCTCCAATACGTGAGAATCTTCCACTTCAATTAGCCTTAGATTGTTTTCAGAACGTTCTATGTAATCTTTACTAGCACTTATGGGCACAATTTCATCCGTAACTGAGTGTATTATTGAGATGGGAAAATTATTAGGGGCAATTAACATTTCAGGCTCAGTATTTGGCGATTCTGGCAAATGTAATGCTGGAGCTAGAAGCAACATACCTTTGACTTGTTCCGGCAATTGTTGAGCAACTAACGCGCATGCTAATCCTCCGTAGCTAGATCCTGCAAGGACCACTTTTTCTTTAGCGACAAGATTATTGAGTATTTCCACTCTTTCTTCTAATTCCATATTATTGAAATCAGGTGAAACAACTTCAATTCCACTTTCCCTTATGGCTGTAATTTTACTACCATTCGGACTTCCCCATAATCCATGTGCCCAGATTAACATAGTACCCCAAACACAGTCGATATAATATACAATCCTTAATAGGTATCAATGTCTCCAACATATTCAGAATATCTGAGATTAGAGGAGTTGCTCAAATTACAGACAGGCGTCGAGGGAGAAACTCGTGAAATTAGTAATGATGAGTTACATTTCATTTTGGTTCATCAAAATTTTGAATTATGGTTTAAATTAATAATAAATGAATTAAAATGTGCAAGAGATATTTTGTCTTTAGATTTTGTTAAAGAAGAAAACCTTCCTCGTGCAGTTCATCATATGGATAGAGTAATTGAGACTTTCAAATTAATGTCTCAGCAATGGAAAGTTATGGAAACTCTTGATCCTCAAGACTTTCTTAATTTTAGAGATGATTTAGGTACGGCTTCAGGCTTTGAATCTTTTCAAATGAGGGAAATGGAGAATCTCATGGGGCAAAAGTGGGTAGATGGAAAGCAATTTGGTAAGAAATTAGATTCTAAACAAAAATCATTGTATGATGTTACATGTGATTGGCTATACAGAACTCCAATTCAAGGATCTACATTAGGATCAGATGATGATGAATCTTCAGTTAACGATTTTGTTGACCAATATATTCAATCCCACAAAGCACAATACCCTGAGACAAATAAAGATGTCATTGATTTCTTTGAAGTTGATAAAACAGTTCGCAGAAGGAGAGCCGGTTTGCTTTTCATTGAATCCTATCGCTCATTACCTCTTTTGTCGTGGCCAAGAAAATTAATTTCTAAACTAATTGAACTTGAACAAGCTATGGTACTCTGGCGTTCTTCTCATGCACGTATGGTTGAGAGAATGATAGGTAGAAGAATAGGGACTGGAGGGTCGTCAGGCGTAGATTATTTAGACATGACGACTAAATTTAGAGTTTTTACTGATTTATGGATAGTTAGAAGTATTTTGGTTAAGAAAGAGTCTTTACCAACTCTTATTAATCCAGAATTTTATGAGTTCAAAGGTGATTAAATGATAAATTTAGAAGGTAAAAGAGCACTAGTATGCGGAGGTACAAGCGGTATAGGTAAAGCTTCAGCAGTATCTCTAGAGGATAATGGTGCACAAGTAATCACTTTGTCCCGTAGTGCCTCAGGTGATAACTCAATTTCTTGTGATTTAGAAGATTTAGGTTCATTGAAAAAAATAGTAACTGAAGAAATAGAAGCTAATGGCCCATTTCACATATTAATAAATAATTCAGGAGGTCCTCCTTCAGGCCCCCTACTTGAGGCTCAACCTCATGATTTTCAAAAAGCTTTTCTCAGACATGTTCTAGCTTCACAGACTTTAGTACAACTGCTCTTAGAAGGCATGAAGTCTTCAAACTACGGAAGAATAATTAATATTATTTCAACTTCAGTCAAAGAGCCTATTCCAGGTTTAGGAGTCAGTAATACAATTAGAGGAGCTATGGCCTCATGGTCTAAGACTTTGTCTAAAGAATTACCTCCTGAGATTACTATAAACAATGTACTACCGGGTTTTACTAATACTGAAAGACTTACTGAGCTGAAGAAAACACTTTCAGAGCAAAAAGGAATAAGCCAAGAAGAAGTTGAAAAAGCTTGGTTGAGTACGGTTCCAGAAGGTCGTTTGGCAGAGCCATCGGAGTTAGGTCAAGTAGTGGCATTTCTTTCATCTCCTGCAGCCAGCTTCGTTAGAGGTACAAGTATCCCTGTAGATGGTGGAAGGACAGGTTCAATCTAATGGATTTTGATATTTTTCTTTCCATTTCGCAAACTCCTGTTGGCGGCATAACTCCCGATGAAGATACAATGTATTCTAATTTTTTTGATCAATTAGAATCGGCAGATGATTTGGGTTTTGGTACTGCCTGGGTTGCTCAAGCTCATCTATCTACTGAGGTTCAGAAAAACAATAAACAACCAGTAGTTCCACATTGGCAAGGAGAGGTTGGGCTTTGTACAGACTTTTTCCAATTGGCCCATTTGATGTTTTCCAGAACAAATAAGATTCATGTGGGTTCTGCAGTCATGAGTCTTTTAACTCACGGAGGTCCTGTAGGAATTGCAGAGAGAGTTGGAGCATTTTTGGCTTTACATGGCCTTAATCCAAATGAAAAAAGAAAATTACGCATTGGTTTCTCAGCAGGTAGATTCGAGTTTATGGCTAGACCTTATGGTATTGTTCCAAGAGATATTGTTGAGGAAGCTGCTTGGCCAGCATTAAGAGGTCAAATTTTTGCAGAAGCTTCTGAAATATTTTTAAAATTGTTAAATGGTGATGTAGTAAATAGTAAAAATATAAGACAAACTGTTCTTACAAGATCCAATTTCCGTAGCGATGAGGATTGGTTACGAGTTCAAGAAGCAGTAATGAAACGGGATTCTATTTCCAAATTACCTAATAAAATCCATATTCCGAATAGATATGTTTTTGAGGATGTTAAAAATATTCCACAGTCCTGGAATCGAGAATTATTAGATTTGATATTAGGGTCTCATGATGGTACTCTGCAAAAAGAGGTTAACAAAATTAGACCTGTTAAAGTTTTCAATTTATCAATAACTCCGCCTGAGGTAATCGAAGCAACACATGATAGAATGACTAAGCATTATAATTCAAGTGGTGGTAAATGGAATAGAAATTACATGCCTAGAACATTAATGATATTTGTAAATGATGAACCAAATTTATCGGAATCTGAAAAAACTGAGGCTGCAAAGCAAGAAGCTAAAAGTTCTTTGAGTTCTTATTGGGGTGCATTAGAAGGAACAATAGATCCTAATAAAGTATCAAAAGCGGCAGATAATTCTGTAATTGGAAACGTGGAAGAGGTTGCACAACAGATAGCAGAACGTTTTCATCCAGATGATTGCATAATGACTTGGTTTGATTTTTTCAACCATGATAGCTCCAGAGTAATAAGAAACATGGAAGCTTTCATGAAGAAGGTTGTACCTCGTGTTGAGGAATTAACAAAATGAGTCATCCTACAGATATCAAAGAGTTGTACCCAAGTAGTCCTTTAGGAGATACGGAAGGAGATATTCCTACAGGTAGAGATGTAGAATGGGAGCCTCTAGTAGATTACAGGAGAAATGGCGTTAGTGAGACAACAATACACGGAGCTGTAGCCTGGTATAGTGGAGGTAAAAACATCCATAGTTTTGGAGGTAATGTCCTTTGTTACGGTCGTTCAATGATGAAACCACTAATGTTGAAGGTTTTTTGTGATGAATTATCGGATTTAAATTGGGAACAAAAAGCAATCTCTGTAGCTAGTCATAATGGGACTTCTGAACATGTTAAAGCAGCACAGTCTCTTCTTCCCCAATCAGATTGGGGATTAATGCAGACACCTTTGGACTTACCTTTGGTTCAATTTGGTAGGCAAGTTAGAAGAGCAAGACGCTGGTACTCTAATTCTTCAGGTCAGCATGCAGCTATTCTTTTAGGTTGTAGAATGAAAGGTTGGAACAGGGCCGGTTACACGTTACCTAGCCATCCTTTTTTCTTCGCCTTTTTAGAAGAAATAAGACATTTTTTAGGTAAAGATTGGAATCCTCAAAGAATCGCACGTGATGGAGATGGTTTCCCTACCTTATCAAATACTGTGAATGAATTAGCAGCATGTTATGCCGGTTTAGCCAAAGAGAAAGATGAAAATTGGATATGGGAAGCGATGATTAAAAATCCAGATTTAGTTGGTGGTTTCAATAGATTAGATACTACAATAATCAAGACATGTAAAGGTAAAGTAATTGCAAAGGAAGGCGCAGATGGGCTACTTGGATTATCAATAATTCACGATGATTACCCCGAAGGTTTGGGTGTCGTTGTAAAAATAGCACATGGTTGGAATCCTCAAGCTACATGGTACGTTGCAAGAGGAATATTAGGAGTATTGGGGATGGAATTAAGAAATCCTTACCCCCTTAGAAGACAAAAAGCATTCTTAGTTCCAGGCGTTGTACCTAAAAAATATTTAGAAAAGTTAAAGGATATTCCAACTTGGGATGAATGGGATCCAGATAATGACCGTTGGTATTTCAATCCTGAAGATTATAAGAGTACAGAATGATTACGGTTCAAAATTACGTAAATGGAACTTTTGTAAGTACTAAAGAAACTATTGAGGATATTAATCCAGCGACAGGGGAAATAATAGCTAATATTCCGCGATCAAAATCAGATGACGTGGAAAAAGCAGTATTGGCTGCAGGCAATGCACGTGAGTATTGGAGTAGTCTGAGTTTAGATGATAGAAGAGTCTGGTTAGAAAAGATAGCAAATGCTTTAGAAGCACGTTCTGAAGAAATAGCAACCTTGGAATCTTTAGATACAGGTAAACCAATTAGGTTGGCAAGAGCTGTAGATGCATCAAGGTCTATTGCTAATTTCCGTTTTTTTGCAGAGTTTAGTAAAGATTATAATAAAGAAAGGTTTGAAATGGACGATGCGACCAATCACGTGATTTTTAAGCCAGTGGGAATTGCAGGTCTGATAACACCTTGGAACCTTCCACTTTATCTTCTATCGTGGAAAATTGCACCGGCAATAGTTATGGGTAATACAGTAGTAGCAAAACCTTCGGAATTAACTCCACTAACAGCAAATCTTCTTGCAGAGGTAATACACGAAGTAGGATTGCCGGCAGGGGTTGTAAACATAGTTCATGGGCTAGGTTACGAAGCGGGCCAAACTATAGTCTCTCATCCAAAAGTTAATTTGATTTCTTTTACAGGAGGTACCATTACTGGGAAAAAGGTAGCTGAAACAGCAGCACCAATGTTCAAAAAATTAAGTTTAGAATTAGGCGGAAAAAATTCAACAATTGTTCTAGATGATGTAAGAATGGACGATGCAATACCTGAAATTGCAAGATCAGGTTTTCTTAATCAAGGGCAAGTATGCTTATGCGGAAGTAGGGTTTTAATTTCACACAATATTTGGGATGAGTTTACAGAAAAATTTGTCAATTATGTTGATAATATGAAAGTAGGGGACCCTTCTTCAGACAATTCAGATTTGGGAGCCTTGGTATCTTTTGCACATAGAGATAAAGTTGAATCTTACATCCACCTAGCTGAAAGAGAAGGTGGTGAAATATTGTGTGGAGGAAAGAGGCCTAGTTTAGAATCTCCATTTGATAAAGGTGCATTTTTGAAGCCAACAGTAGTGTCAAATATTGATCATCAAAGTAGAACTGCTACTGAGGAAATATTTGGACCTGTAGTTACTTTACATCAATTTAAAACTGAGGAAGAAGCCGTTGAGATGGCTAATTCTACAGATTATGGATTAGCAGGGTCCGTATGGACCTCAGATTTAGTCCGTGGAAAGAAATTAGCTGAAAAAATTGAAACAGGAATGGTTTGGGTTAACACTTGGTTACACCGAGATTTACGCGTACCTTTTGGCGGGGTAAAAGACAGTGGAGTTGGAACTGAAGGTGGACGTTGGAGCCTAAGTTTTTTCTCTCAGCCTGTAAATATTTGTATTAAAGAGTAAATAATTTACAAATATGAAAACAAAAGCAAGTTTTGAATTATCTTTATTTCGTACACCATATCATCTAAGAAATCCACACGCCCAATCGATATATGCTGGTATTTTTCTCAAAGGAGATATTGTGAATTATCGTAGGGAGAGGTTGAATACTCCAGATGAAGATTTTTTTGATATTGATATTATAGATGGGAGTGGCCCAGCAGTAATAGCTTGCCACGGTTTTGAAGGAAGTTCAAATTCAACTCACATAACTAGACTAATGACTCTAGTTCAAAAATTAGGTTGGAGTGGTTATGCAATCAACTATCGTTCTTGCTCAGGCGTGATGAATGATACATTTTACACATATAACGCAGGAAAAACCGAAGACTTGGAACAATTAATATGGTATGTACATGAGCAGAATCCTCGTCGTCCCATTTTTCTGGCAGGATACAGTTTTGGTGCTAATATATTAGCAAATTGCATTTCGAGGCCGAAATCTAATTTACCTCAAATATCAGCTTCAGCTTTAATTTCAGGCAATTACAGGATAGAACCTGGAGTTATAGCAATGAGTAAAGGGTTTTCCAGAGTATATGAAGAATCTTTCGTAAATTCATTGATTGAAAAATATAAACAAAAGCAGTCAAAATTTCCCAATGAAATAGATTATGAAGCTTTCTTCGAATCTAAGACTTTATATGAATTAGATGAGAAGATTACAGCACCTTATTTTAATTTTTCAAGTGCGTCAAATTTTTATGAAGATATTAGCTCAGCAACGCATTTGAATAACATAAATCATCCCACTTTTATGCTTAATAGTATTGATGATCCCTTATCTCCGCCAGCCTGCTTTCCGTTAGGTAAGGAGTTGTCTTCTCATTTTTTAAATTTCTTTACAACTGAAAAAGGAGGACATGTGGCATTTGTTTCTAGAGACACTTCTTATTGGTTGGAGAAGCAAATATTACGTTGGTTCCTATTCAATATCAGTTAAGCTAATTGTCTTATAACTGGGTTTAAATGTAGAAGCATGTCGAAAGGGGAAATAGTAATGGGTGCTCTTGCACCACATCCTCCGCATCTTGTTTATGCAGAGAATCCACCTCAGAATGAAGCTACTTCAGAAGGAGGTTGGGAAGAACTTCGTTGGGGTTATGAAAGATTAAGAGATAGTTTGTCTGAAAAAGACTACGATGTAATAATAATCCATACTCCTCATTGGGCTACATTTGTAGGTACTCATTTTTTGGGTGTTGAAAATTTCAAATCATTATCAGTAGATCCTATATTTCCAAACATTTTTAGATATAATTATGATTTGAAAGTAGATGTTGAGTTATCTAAAGCAATTCATGACAGTGCCGCAGAAGAAGGACTATTAGTTAAGATGATGGAAAATCCGGATTTTAGAATAGATTATGGAACTATAACAAGCGGCCATTTGGTCAATCCTAAGTGGGATAAGCCAATAGTCTGTATATCATCTAATCGTTCTAAATTTTATTTTAATTCAGAATTAATGCAAGCCAATATGATAAAATTAGGACAGGCAACTCGTAAAGCTGTAGAAGCTTCAGGTAAGAAAGCCTTGTTACTTTCAAGTAATTCTTTATCGCATCGTCATTTTACCACAGAGCCCGAAATTCCTGAAGACATGAGTAAAGAGCACATAACTAATCATAACCAGTATCTTTGGGATATGAAGATGATAAATTTAATGAAAGAAGGTAAAACAAAAGAATTGATTGATTTAATGCCTGATTTTACTGAACAGACAGTAGCTGAAACTGAAGCCGGTTGTTTAACTTGGTTAATGAGTGCATTAGGTTTTCCAGATTACAAGGCTACAGTACATGCCTATGGGACCGTAATAGGGACAGGTAACGCGATAATCGGTTGGGATCCTAAAAAGGCTAAACTATGAGGGATGATAATGTCTGTAAAGGAATTTTAGTTCCAGGTTTACCGCATCCGCTTCTTTGTCCAGAAAAAAATGAAGGATGGCAAAGAGTTCGTGATGCTTATGAAAAGGCTAGAATAGAGCTTGAGGAAAGTGAAGCTGAAATTTTAGTTCTCTACAGTACTTTTTGGCCCTCTATTTTGGGCCACCAAATTCAAGCATATCCTGAGCCTGAGTGGACCTATGTGGATGAAGAATTTCATGATCTAGGAAGTATTGATTACAAGTTCCGTATGGATCCTGAATTTGCAGAATTAGCGGTAACTAAGTGTAAGGAACGTGGATTACATGCCCGTACAGTTTCATATTATGGTTTTCCAATAGATACAGGTTCAATTGTAGCACTTAAACTGTTGAATCCAGAAAACAAGTTACCTGCAGTAATTGTGTCAAGCAATATGTATGCAAATCGAGCAGAGAGCATAGTTCTGGGCAAATCAGTAAGAGATGCAATAGATGCAAGTGGGAAAAAAGCTGCAGTAGTTGTAGTATCTGCGTTATCTAATAGATTACACACAGTGGATATTGATCCTAAAGATGACAGAATTCATTCACTTAAAGATCATGAATGGAATTCAAAGTTTCTTGAATATTTAGAAAAAGGAAGGTTAGAAGATGTTTCTCAATTATCAAGGCAATTCCATAATGAGGCTAGAGTTCCGAAAGTAGTTAGTTTCAAACCATTTTGGATTATGGCTTCAATAATGGGTCAAAATAATTTATACGATGGAAATGTATTGGCCTATGAGCCTATCTGTGGGACTGGTGCTGCAGTTGTAACATTAACTCCAGCAGAAGACACAGCAGGCGATTTGGAATATGATGAAGATGATCCTGAATTTTACAAAGGCGATAGGGAAGTCTTAGATTTCTATGATCAACCGGGTATGGGTCCATTAGAGGAAAGAGATGGCGATTAATACAAAAAAAGCCGCTAAACCAGTAGGAAAATATGTCCATGCTAAAGAAGCTGGAAACTTAGTTTTTCTTTCAGGTGTAGGTCCAAGACATCCTGAAACGGATGAAATACCAGTAGGTATAGATGCTCAGACACATGCAGTATTTAGTAACGTTAATGCCATACTCGAGGCAGCAAACTTATCGATGTCAAACGTAGTTGATATAATGGTTTTTTTGACAAATATGAAAGAGGATTTTTCCAAATTTAATCACATTTACTCAGAATATCTTGAAGGATTTGAAGTTACAAGAACAACCGTTGAAGTTGGTTCACTCCCCACTCCAATTTTAGTTGAATTTAAGGTGGTTGCGCATAAATGAAATTTGTCTTTTTTTCAATAACTGAACATCCTTGGGGGAGAGAGATGCTCTCTCAATTAATTGATTCGGGATTAGTTCCATCATTGATTATTGAGGAAAATTCGGAGGGTGGAAAGACGGAAAGAGAAAAATTTGAATTTAGGCTTGGTTCTCATCCTTTACCTCCTACGATGCAATCTCAAATTGAGAAGCATAATATTCCATTCGTGGAAGTGCCTGTTCATAATGATGAATACTGTATGGAACATATTGAAAAAGCAAATCCCGATCTAATCGTATTTGGAGGTACTCGAATAATTAGAGGTGAAATTTTAGAATACGGTGGAAAAAGAGGAGGGGTTCTGAATTCCCACCCAGGATTATTACCTGAGTGTCGAGGCTCAGCATCTCCAGCATGGAGCGTTCATGAAGGAATAAAAATAGGCAGTAGTTGTCATTTTTGTTCTACTGATATCGATGCAGGAGATTTAGTTGGTAAGAGAGAAATAGAAGTCAGGAGAGGCGATGATTATCATGATCTATGTTACAAGACTTCAGTTGTAGCTTCGAATTTAATGGTTGAAGCTGTCGTAGCTTTTTCAGATAATAATTTAGACGAATTACGTATGCCTCAAGGAGATAGTCCAAATCCAGTTTTCAGATATGATTCAGAAATTGAAAAGAAAGCTATCAAAATGCTTGAAAATCAAGAATATGAGCATTACGTCGATTAAATAAGTTTTAATTACAGGTACAAAATCTAAGTTTATGGCTATAGTTCGTTTATTCGGTTTATATTTCCTAATGACACTACTGATGGTTGTTGTTGGTTCAATTTTTGGAGCTTATTTTACAGGAAATTTCATAGGTGGGGCTTTCTTTTTCTTGATATTTTCTTTGCCAATTGCTCTTTATTCTTATTTTTACAGTGATTCAATAGTTTTGAGAGCATATGGGGCTAAAATAATTGAAAGACAAGATAATCCGAGATTATATGGTATCGTAAAGAAAATAGCCGATTTAAACGATCTCCCAACTCCAAGAATCGCCATAGTCCCATCCTCTACCCCTAATGCTTTTGCAACGGGCCGTAACCCAAAGAATGCGGTTGTAGCTGCGACAACGGGAATAATGTCAGTACTTGACGATCATGAGTTAGAAGGTGTTATGGCACATGAAATGGCTCATGTAAAGAATAGAGATACACTAGTCATGTGTGTGGCTGCAGTAATTGCAGGTTTCATATCTTTTGCAGCCAGAATGATGATGTGGAACAGCATGTTTGGTAGAAATCGGAATGTACATCCGGCTTTGCTAATTTTAGTGGCCATCACAGCCCCTCTTGCAGCTTTCCTACTCCAAATGGCAGTGTCGCGATCTAGAGAGTACCATGCAGATGCTACAGCTGCTAAGCTGACAAATAAACCATGGGCTTTGATTAGCGCTCTCAAGAAACTAGAATGGGAAAATCATAGAAAACCATTAGACTGTGGTTCACCTAGTAACGCAGCTTTGTGTATTGCAAATCCATTAAGAGGAGATGGTTTTTTCGTAAATATGTTTTCAACACATCCTCCAATGGAAAAAAGAATTAAGGCACTGGAAAAGCTGTGAAACAAGCATCTTTAATTATTATAGGAGATGAGATTCTTTCCGGAAGAACTGAAGATAAAAATTTGGCATATTTGGCTAAATGGTTAGGTAAATTGGGTATTTCTTTATCAGAAGTCAGAGTGGTTTTAGATGTTGAGAATGCTATAATTGCCGCAGTAAATTCTTTAAGAGAAAAATACGATTATGTTTTCACAACGGGAGGTATAGGGCCAACACACGACGATATTACAACGGAATCTATTGCAAAAGCTTTCGGTGTTAAAGCAAAAATTGACGATGATGCCTTAGAAAAGATGAAAGCTTTTTTGGAGGGTAAAGAATTAACAGAACCGTTACTAAAAATGCTCCGTATCCCAGAAGGTGGAGAGTTGATTTACAGTCCGGTAACTAAAGCTCCAGGGTACAAAATTGGCAATGTTTTTGTTATGGCAGGTATTCCGAGAATAATGCAAGGCATGTTGGAAGGAATGTATGATTATCTTGAACCTGGAGATGTCGTCAATTCGAGATCCCATGATATTATGGTTGGGGAAAGTTTTTTTGCAGAAGAATTAACACAAATCCAAGAACAATTTCCAAACGTTTCAGTAGGCAGTTACCCTTTCTCTAGAGATGGGATTTATGGTGCAACAATTGTGTTAAGATCTTCAGATGGAACTGCACTTGATTCTTGTGAGAAACAAGTTCTAAATTTAATTAATAAATTTTAGTTTATTCTTCTTCAGATTCATCATCAGTTGTAGCCATAACTGATTTTGGTTCTATATCCTCTTTCTCAAACGTTTCTTTAGCTTCCGGCATGTTATTTTCGTGTTCTTGTTTATTCTCAGTTAGTCCTGCTTGTTTAGCCCAAAGAACTAAAATACTTGGTAGAACCCAAACAGATGACAAGAATGAAAACAAAATTGTTAAAGCAGTAATTGTACCAAATTGTTGCATTGGAACCAGTATAGATTGAGATAGCACTCCGAATGATAACACAGTAGTCATTGCGGCACCAAACAGTGAGAATCCAGTATTCTTTACAGTATTATTAACTGCTTTTTCAAGTGAATGGTGCTCTTCCAGTTCTTCTATAAATCTGTGTGAAATATGTATTGCATAAGTAACACCTAACCCTATTGTTAATGCTCCAATAAGTGTGGTCATCACATTAAGTGTATATCCGATAACTACCATAGTTCCAAGGATCCATGTAAGAACTAACAGAACTGGAATTATAGTTAATACTCCTAAAAGAGGCTGACCATCATTAAACCAGAAGACCGCGGTCAACACGATTGACGATAAAATAATAGTATAGAAAATGGATTGGATCATGGTGGCAGTAATGGTGTCCATCACAACCATAAATATAGGGGGCTGACCTGTTGCAACTGCATTTATGTTACTACTTGATTCTATGTCATCAAGGGCTTTCATATCCTTATTTAATTCATCACTTACTTCAACATAATAGACATTCTTTGATTTAGTTGTAACCATAATATAAGAAACAGTATATTCATTGGTTTCTTCATCATAATATATGAAGTTTTTAATCATTGAAGGTTGATTGCTTCCTTCGCCAATAAATAGCCAGTCAAGTAATTCTTTGACATCAGCATCAGTATCAGGTACTCCGTCGCTGTTGGCATCTTTCGAATTAAACAATTCAGCAAATGTAGCATTATAGAAATAGCCAGATTCGTTAGATGCCAAATTTCTCATACCGTTTAGTGCTGAAAAGATTCCATTTGCATCTCCAGAAATATATGTGTCATCTATCAGAAGCTGATTTTGAGTCTCATCAATCGCTTGGAAAACTGCGTTAGTGGCTAAATTTTCTCCACTAATGTAAATGAATGAAACCTCACCGGCGGAAGCTCCAAAATTGTCCTGGTAATAATTAAATTGTTTCACAACTTCAACTTCTTGCGGTAAGAAATCTTCAGCATTAAATTCAGAAGAAATTTGACTTCCTCCATATCCTGCAATGAGTGTTAGTACTATGAAGAATGCGAGAGTTTTTTCAGGGTATTTTAATGCCAAAATAGATCCGATACTCATAAACTTATCAGAGAGAGCATTGCTTTCACTACCCATCTTTTTAGCCTTAATAATATCTATATTTGTTTGAGATAAAACTTCTTGACCTTTGCTTTTGTAATATCTATCAATAACAATCCTACAGGCAGGTAGGAAGGTCACAAAGATGATAAATGCAGATAAAATGCCTAGTCCTGTTTGAATACCAAATTCTTTTATTGGCGTTATCTCCGAGGACAGATTCGAAAAGAAACCGATCAKWSTSRYWATWGKAGCRAATWMGAGSKCRGTACCCGRSTGAWMYCAMCTGAAATTTGATTAGCTTTATCTATRTYYCCATCTTCCACTACYCCTTCYCTGTATCTCATGGTAAGATGAATGCCATAATCTACACCTAAACCAATCAATAGAATGGGTATAATAGTTAGGAAAAAGCTAGGYTCAAAATCWAGTATAACTCCAAAAGCAAAKGTCCAAATAATAGAGATAAAYAATGAWACAAGAGTTAACATCATATCRATTCYAGAYCTGAATGTYARGTATAAAACTAGCAAWATRAAACCTAARACGAAAGGCATCAATCKMSTTCCAATRTCTTCYTCAAATTGGGAGTTAATTTCAGCATCCATTGCACCYTGTCCTAGMGAGTATGCGCTWGTACCRTCGAATYTATTYTCMCGATGATCCATAGAAATAGTTCCCATTACGTTTTCTACYTTAGCAACYCTTTCTARTGCTTGAACTGAGTTTTCACCTTCACGRTTACTATTGTCYAAGATTAGTGTAATTATAGTRGATTTAGCAGTAGTTCCAYTTTCYTCAAAYTCWCCRAGCAATGGAGYTATYGCAGCTGAAGTATAGGGRTCTTCCATYGCACTTTGTAGTGCAGATTTTATTTCTTGATYACTTTTTCCCTCRTAAAAAGYTTTCARTTCWGATAAATTATCRCTGCTAASRTTRAATTGTGARGCTAATAAATTKGGYAAGGAAACAATACTRTTTGATTTTRTTTGTTGGTCAGTCAGACTATTAGAAATATCTTCATCATTTGTAAATGCYATTTCAAGTTCTAACATGTCYACAAATGTTGAGTTGGAKATTACATCATTAGATTTTATTAGAGTTACAACTTGATACTCCGTACTRAAYTTTTCACCAATATCAGTCATCGCATCTACGACTTCATTTTCAGGAATAAAKCCRGATTGRCTTGGATCTCCAGCAGGAGGSGCKGTAACTAAAACTGTAAACATAAWTGCAGTAACTATCATTATGGCTCCGATAACAGYAAACGGATTACGATTTATTTGTTTAGCAACACTATCTAGTTGTTCCATATTTCGGCYTTCCTAATATAGTATAAAAAGCTACTTMTYARTKATAAATAGTATWTAARTAAAGTTCYATTRGTTAAAATAATAAAACATTTAAATACTWATYGAGTWAAATAAGCTTTTATCTTTCAATAGACCTTACYAAATTTCCAAGATTCNATATTTCTTAGTNCTAANTCCACGAAGGAATTGTYGCAGACACACTNYAATAGYNACAACRCATATTATCATTATCACAGGCAGTCCGNCTCGGAAAATATGTAGGRACGTAATAAATTTNCATNATGTAAATGTTTGTAGTAACCAYACAGCTACAGGATATCCTATTATGATYCCTGAAATACCTGCAATAGATCCCATTACAAAATTTTCAGCYGAKGTCGCCTTACTRAGAATAATATCRCTTGTTCCTAGYGTTTTTAGAGTTGCCATTTCTCTYTCTCTTTCTAGCATATTTATTGTGGCSGTATTTGCGATTATCAAGAAKGCCATTACTGCAGCTAATCCATAGTAGAGATTGATAAAGAATGTAAACAATTCCATCAATTTATCAACTTGACCTTTCAAGTCGTCCTTTGCAATAACTGCCACCATATAATCTGGAGATTCATTATTCAGGCGTATAGCGTCTCCAGTAAGGTAAACTCCGCTTATTGGATTTAGAGGCAAACTAGGTAACTTCTCGATTTGAGTTTGGTTAAGAACAGAAGAGTTTCCAGCTAATGATTTTAGCTCATYCTCCCACTCATGTAGCCATAATTGTAAACCTTGAAGGCTCATGAATCCTCCTCCGAGTATTTGRGTATGTATTGCAGCTACAGTAAGATTTTTCTTTTGACCYAATAGTGAGGCYTCAAATTTRTCRTTTACTTTCAAACTGTTCCTCATTGCAAACAAAGAATCAACAATTATTTCATCATCATTTGTAAATTGTGTAAATTTAGTTTCAGTGGGTAAGCTAAAAACATTTCCATAGTTAGATCCTATTACTACAATTCGTTCGTTGAAAGCATTTATTTCCCAAGACAAAACAGGATCAGCGCTACTAATGTAGTCTCTACTTTCCAAATCGTTAATAGTTATATTTTGTTCTTGAAATGAGTCAAAAACTGCAGTTCCGTCCCAGCCRGGAAGATCAAAACTAGTCTCAACGGCATTTTCAGTACTTGATAATATTACGCCYAATGCAAASGGAGTAACTARAGCTAACGAAAGYCCAACAGTRGTGAGTATTGTTCTYGTYCTGTTMCGTGAGAAATTTCTAAATGCTAGCCTCAARGACAAGGACAATTTSGMRCTCATTTCAGTAATTCTKGARTCYTTAAAACTAGGAATGTCRGGAGACATRGAATCAGTTATRGCAATATTAGCAGCTTTTCTAACYGGGAGAATTATGAATACTAAACTTGAAATCATGCTTAAAGCTATTCCAAATAGTACTAAACTTGGTGATAATCCATAAATAATTCCAGGAATTTCTGTTGCTAAAGAATATTGATATGTGATGTAGACAGAAATACCAAATCCAGCAAGTATTCCTCCAATGGAACCGATGGCACCTATGAAAATTCCATACCAGGTATAGAAAGACATAACCTCATTAGAGGTCATTCCCGCAGCTCTCATCACACCAATTTGCTTCTTTTGTGATTGAATAATTCTGTAGAGGTTTAGAGATATTGTRCAACCTGCAATTATCAACCAAATRCCTGCRAGCTTCGGAGTTACTTGTTTTACACCTTTTTGATCATTATTGAGAATCATRTAAGATTCCATATTCTCTTTTTCATATGAAGAAATAATTACATTTTCCAAAGGYGTTCCAGWAAATAATTCGTTWAYATTACTATTGGATTTRATACTAACYTGATTAATCATTCCATTGAATCCAGTYACATTCTGYAATATTGGTAAATCTACGAACATTACTCCRATGGTTGATTGCCTAGGTACAAAAACACCTTGATTRCCRGTRATAAGGAAGTAYTCAGCWGAAACGGCTACYCCTACAATTTCTACRGTAACATTTATGGTTTCATATTGWATGGATTCTTGGTCAATTTTAACAATGCTTAAATTGAAAGTATCTCCTAATCCATATCCATGATATTTTTCAAATCTTGATTCAACWACAACYGGAATATTRYCAGTTTTAGCTTGAGTAGCCAWATYTCCRCCTTCAGTAATCCTTAGYTTATTKATTTTTTGTTCATTAGGTAARCCTAAAATTTCRATAATTATAGGTCCATTMRMTCCTTCAGATTTACCATAAAGRTGCAATCTAGGTTGCATCACATCWATTTGTGGYAATATCTCATTAATACTTTCATCGTCATTYTCTCTACTATAYTCAATTAATTCTTCAGGAGTAGGAATAGGTATTGGYTGTAAATTTACCCAYGAGTCTCCTAAATTCATTTCTTCGTATTGAGAATCTACRGTTTCTTTAATATTATCTGAAACTTGGAAAAAGGTAATGAAYCCTCCAATTCCCATTGAGATAATTATGATGGAGACTGCRATYTTGGGTAGCTCGGAGTAYAAATCTCGTTGRAACTTTTTGAATATAATGCTCATYTAATCTTAMTTAATTTTCCTTCGTTYAAYTCATAAGCTTTGTCTGCAATTTCCAGATAGTCGTTRTCATGTGTGGCAATAATTATRGTCGCATTATTTGCTATTTCTTTGAARAGGTCTCTTACAGATTTYGAATTATTTTTATCTAAGTTTCCGGTYGGTTCATCGGCYACAATTAGGGCWGGACTTTTTGCCATRGCTCTTGCTATAGCTACYCTTTGYTGTTCGCCTCCAGAYAGTTGTGCAGGGAATCKTTGAGATTTATCTTCGAGMCCCACTTTTTCCAAGATTACTTTTGCATAGTCTAATTTTTCACCTTTYAATTCTAGRCCYAAAGAGGCATTTTCCATAACWGTTAAGTTTGGTAATAAGTTATAAAATTGRAAAATRTATCCAACTGAATCTCTTCGRTATTCAGTTAATTCCAAGTCAGTCATCTGAGAAAGGTTTTTTCCAAGAACTAATATTTCTCCACTRTTTGCAGTRTCTATTCCAGCAATCAGGTTTAGTAATGTAGTTTTYCCRCTGCCTGAAGGGCCAAGTAAYACAATAAGCTCTCCYTGCTCGATGTCYAAATCAATACCTGTKAGAACAGGAGTATCAGAATATGATTTCACGACYCCAGATAAAGCTACTAGTTTTTCCATAATAGACTGTAGGATATGGTATAATAAAGAAATTATCTAATGCCTATTATTAAGCCAAATTTCCTATGTTTTCTACAACAYTTTTTAATTCAGTTATACTTTTTGCAATAGATCTATTAACTTTCAAAATYTCATCACGCTCTTTTTGAAGTTTCTTTGCTTGAATGAAKAGTCCTTCCATAAGTGCTCTAACCGTATTTCCAKWTTCRTCACACGAAGGACAAAAATCAAATAATTCTTTATCAGTYTTGAATATTTCACGTCTAACATARTCTTCAAGTGTTGTTAGTTCCATATTTTCTTAGAGGTCGGAGTTTAATACTTCTTTGCTTCTATATTTTTAAGTATATGATTGTAATGTATATCTAAAGTGAATGAACCAAGTTTTTTAGCTAAAAAAAATGCCCATGAAAGAGATTCACATATTTCATTCGAAGAGGGKCCYCACATATACACCATAGATGGYGATTCAGATTACATGTCCGTTACTTCTTGGAAYAGTACGCATTTTCCTAAATTTGATTCAGACGTAGTTATAACCAAAATGATGGCATCTCCTCGTTGGCCGAAAAGTCCCTATTTTGGRATGWCTAGAGAAGAAATCAAGATGAAATGGAAGAATGATGGYATAGAAGCYTCAGAAGCWGGYACAAAAATGCATAAYAACATTGAATGTTTCTATAATSAAATGRATGTTGAAGATGACGGTAGTYTAGAATGGARATATTTCAAAGAATTTAACGAATCAATTGGTCCARRTTTARATCCTTACAGAACGGAATGGATGGTTTGGGATAAAGARCTTCGTTTAGCAGGTTCAGTAGATATGCTTTTTGAAAATCCAGATGGTACTCTACAGATTTATGATTGGAAAAGGTCAAAGAAAGTTGTAAAGGAAAATAAATGGGCTTCAGCGATTGTAGATTGTATTTCACATTTACCAGATTCCAATTTTTGGAAATATTCTYTACAATTAAACACYTATAAATGGATTTTAGAAARAAATTACGGKAAAAAAATTAGTAACATGTTTCTAGTTTGGCTYCATCCAAATAAYCCTGGYAATTCCTATTTGAAATATGAAGTGGATCCATTRYCAAAAGAGATGGAAGATTTAATTAAATTAAGAATGGGYCACACCAATTCTGGTGCAACTTCAAATCCTTTTACRGATACTTCAGAAATGACTTCAGTTCAGGCTTCTGAAGCTGTAGATAAACTTGTAGAACTTARAAACAAGAAGAAAGAGYTAATCTCAGAGATGGATGCTATGCTAGATACATTTGAAAAYAAATTGATAACTTATTCTAAAGAATCAGGATATAATTCAGTAAGTGGTACGGATTACAAGGTATCATTTAATGAAGATTCTAATTTTAAAGTGCCTGAAAAGAAAGATTTGAGGCGTTATGAGTTAGAGACTACATTGAAAGAATTAGATTTGTGGAATGAAATACAAGAAATGTCTGCGTATAAGCTTAAGTCTTTGTTAAAATCAGAAGAATTATCAGCAGAACAAAAATTATCRATTTTAGAATACATGGATGAAGAATTAAARGTTAAACTTAGTTTGAAGAAATTGTAATTAGTATATTTTACTAAARAACCATCTTCCTATCCCATCGGCATCTTCAGATGTCTGAAAATCACTGATGTAAGCAGGATATGTAGCTTCATATGTCCTTTYCGAGGAAGGGTCTGGTTTGTCTATTATTTCYAAATTTTTCACGTAATATAGTTTGGCAGCTTCAGCTAAAATTTTAGGAATAACTAATAAYGTACGAAGTGGGTATTTCATAATTAATTTGACYAATTTATATYTAGTTATTTTCTGTKYATTTCCAGAGATTCTAGCATAGAAGAAATTTTTATTATTTTTMGAAACATTAATTCTMACATCAAGCTTTTCTTTTAATYGAGAAAAATGRAARTTATAATCRCCTTCAACTTTGTTAAAWGGGGAAACGTGAAATTCCTTTGGAACTAAGTATTCAGTTCCAAYCTTAGATYTTTTACCGTTTTTTAARATATACAAATGCCCTTCTCCAAAAGTATTRTGTACTTCRGCAACATGATAAACAATATTATYTTCAGARTCTAAACAGTAATAAAATATCACAGGATTAAATGTGTGTTTAAAGACCCTTAAAGTAGTTATCATTTTMACAGTAGTATATTYTTCTTCATATCCAAACTTAWTCAACCAATYMTTCAGTTTTTCCTTTATACTTCCTTGACCTGATCCTAAATAATCAGAGTCATATAGTGTAAAAACAGAGCCTCTATTGTACCCGAAAAAACGTATTTCTTTATCTAATAATTCTAATTCATCTAAATCTAGTACAAAAGTATAGATTGGGAAAGAAAAATTGTGCTTAACGGGTTTAGTTCTTGCATGTGTAATTTCACCTTCATATAAATTAGATTGAAAAATCACAATTCACAGCCTAATTTCTTTGCCACATTTACTGCAGAAAGTACTGCATCTTCATGAAATCCATATCTGCAGTAGCTACCACAAAAATACAARTTATTTGAACCATTTACATCRGGYAYYTTTTYTTGTGTTGAAATAGATAARTGGGTAAATTTWGGRTGTGTATAYTCRGTTTCATATAYTATTTTATYTTTAGGRATYTCATTGRTTGGATTTAGTGTGACTAGRTAATCATTATCAGYTTTTAATCCTTGAAGTCTATTCATGTAATAGGTAACWGATACGTCATCYTCRTCTTTACTATCTMTGTTTTTGATATARTTCCARCATGCCCATGCAGATTTTGTAGGAGGCATGATAGAGGTGTCAGTATGCAATACMGTTCTATTTTTTGAGTATTSCCATGGYTCTAGTATSYTTTTCTCTTCTTTTGTAATRTCYTCTATCATRYGAYATGTTTGATTAGCGTGTGTTGCRCATACAACTTTATCRAATACYAATTCTTCACCATTGRCTAARCAAACTACAAYWTCATCTTTTCTTCTAAMTATTGACTTYGCCCCATTTCCTTTAAYRATATTTCCATTAAACTTRTCAATTATTTTTTTAACATACGTATAACTTCCTCCAACAACAGTATGCCACTGAGGTGCATTATTCAAGTCTAAAATACCATGGTTGTCAAAAAACTTCAGGAACATTTTAACGGGGAAATTTGYAATTTCACTTCTAGATCCTGACCAAACGGCAGCACCCATAGGAATCATAAACTTATCAATTATGTCTTTTGGAAATTTGTTACGAATTAAATATTCACCTAAAGTTTCATCTAGTAAAGAATTRCTAGATACATCATTTGCAGCTTTTTTAGAATACTTTTTAACATTTAGCAARAATCTATARTGTTTYGGACTRAAAAAGTTCTTTTTTTGTGCAAAGTATCCTGAAATTCCAGTTCCGGCATAATTAAATCCGTCATTYTTRTCATAATAGCTGAATGACATGTCAGTATTYCTTATTTTAACRTCCAAACTAGCTAATAATYTTTTAAAATTAGTGTAATTTCTGTCATTWAGAACAATAAATCCAGTATCRACYCCTATYTYYACTCCATTTTCTTCCACTTTTATRGTATTAGTRTGCCCTCCAATACGATTTTCRCTCTCAAYAAGAGTAACGTCATAYTTTTGYGAAAGTAAATRTGCAGCAGTCAGTCCAGCAACTCCGGCTCCGACAACACCTATYTTCATTTWTCACTCTTTTTAAATAARTGATGAGATATAATCCATTCCTTTCCGTTATCATATCCAAAAATYTCAGCACAAGCTATGTAAAATAATCGCCAAAARTTAWATTTYCTTTTAGCGACATCTTTYTTATTATTYTTTTCGAATARMGTTAGTAYTTCGAGTTTATTWTCRTCCATTTTTTYTAACCAKGCATTAGAYGTTTTCTCATAATGACTRCCWGATAKAATCCAYGATTTTTCATRYTTTAGGTCTGATTTTAAATCTTTGAATAGRTCRTGATTTGGCATCATKCCRCCTGTAAAAAAGTACTTTGCCATCCAAGCATTWTTTTGMTCTCTATCAAAATAATACGGATTATCTTTGTGGGCAAAAACATGCATRAAGAAACGACCGTTTGGTTTTAGCCATYTRTTAATTAAATTCATTAATTTYTTGGTATTTTTRGTATGTTCAAACATCTCTATYGAAACAATTCKATCRTATTTTTCTTCAGCWRTAAAMTTGTTAATRTYTTTMGTTATAATATTTAGATTTGAAATMTTTCTTTCTAACGCTAAAGAATCAATAAAAGCCTTCTGYGAAGAAGAATTTGAAACACCRGTGATTTCAGATTTAGGATAYTTTTTAGCTAAATATAAACTGAGAGATCCCCATCCGCATCCTAYATCTAAAACGTTCATTCCRTCTTCAATTTCAGAACGTTCAGAATATATMTCTAACATATTATCTTCAGCTTCATCTAAATTAGAGGTATCTTCCTCCCAAAAGGAACAACTGTATTTCAAATTCTTYCCAAGGCAATAYTGGAAAAATTCCGCATCAACTTCGTAATGTKGRWTMYTMKMGAGTCGWCCTGYAKKYAYAGCAATGCTTSMRTRWCTTGCCTCAATTAAAAAATCAGAGTATAATTTTTCAGTATTTCCTTTTTTCATCATACTCAGTCTTTCTTTACCCTGACTTCGAACGCCTCTTCTCAATACCCAATCAGGAATTAATCCTCTCGCAAGTAGTGAGTTATACCACATTGGAACCGTATCGTTTTTCTATAATTGATTCTTCAGGGACGCCGCGAATATCCCAAACAACACCAATTTTTGAAAGAGACCATAAAATATAATGGCAAATATCTAGTTGGTACCATTTGTGTCCCTGTCTTTCCGAGTTTGGGAATGCGTGATGATTATTATGCCATCCTTCCCCTAATGTTAATATTGCAATAATCCAATTATTCATACTTCCATCTTTTGTATCGTAAGTTCTATAGCCAAAAACATGACATACAGAGTTTACAGTAAATGTTGCATGATAAAGTATAACTGTACTGACGAAAAATCCCCACATTAGCAACTCCATTCCATTTGTATTATATTGTGTGTAATGTATAGCCATGTAGTCCCCTAATGCGAACAAGAAAACAGCCATGCTGAAGGGAGCTATGTAATGATATTTATCTAAAAATTTAAGTTCAGGGAATCTCTTCAAATCGCCAACGTATTCTTCTTTCGTGGGGACATTTGCAGGCGACATAATCCATCCCACATGAGCCCAGAAAAATCCTTTGAGAGTAGGAGTATGTGGGTCTTCAATTTCATCGGTATATTTGTGATGGTGTCTGTGATGAGATGCCCACCATATAGGTCCCATTTGTGCAGACGCTGTAGCAAGATATGCTAGAACAAACTGAAATGCACGACTTGTTTTGAAAGTCTTATGAGAAAAAAAGCGATGGAACCCTGCGGTAATTCCAAACATTCGAATGAAATACATCAAGAAAACCATGAATAATGCAAATGGTGATGGTGAGATTGTAAGGGCAAGTAAAGCTCCGACGTGAACTGAAATAAAAGGTAAACTAACAAACAAAGATAGTTTTTCACCAGGCAGTCTGTTCTCGTATGCTTCAAGCATTTGCTATTCCTCCCTTTATTACTAATTGCACGTCATCAATTGTATCATTTGCAAATCCAGCTTCACAGTAACTGAAATAATAATTCCATAAATTTATAAAATATTGATCAAAACCCATTTCTTTGATTTGTTCAACATTATTGTTAAAGTTTTTACTCCACATATTCAAGGTTGTAGCATAATGTTCGCCTATTCTTTCAATATTGTCTACTTTCAAACTAGTTAAATTAATAGAATTCTTCATAGCTGCTATGGAAGGCAGTAAGCTGCCGGGAAATATAAATTTCTGAATAAAATCACATCCTTTAAGATAAATATCATAGTTCTCATCAGGATATGTAATTGCTTGAATGACTGCAGTACCATTTGGTTTCATTAATTTTTCAATTCTATCGAAATAGGAGTTAAACAAATCATAGCCAATAGCTTCAATCATTTCTACTGAAACAATTCTGTCGTAGCTACCTTCAACGTTTCTAAAGTCAACTAATTGAACATCAATACTATTTTCCAAATTTTCTTTCTTGATCATATTTTTAACATAGTCATGTTGTCTTTCAGACAATGTGATTGTTGTTACCTTACAGCCAGTTTTTTCAACTGCCCTTTTTGCTAAAGCTCCCCACCCCGATCCAATTTCAAGGATGTGATGTTTTTCTTTGATATCAGCTTTATCTATAATTTTATCAATTTTGTTTATTTGTGATTGATGCAGTGAATCGTTCTTATTTTCAAAAAATCCGCATGAGTAAGTCATGGTGTCATCTAGGAATGTCATAAACATCTCATTACTCAAGTCATAATGTTCTTGAATATTCTTCTTACTTCCAGAAAGGGTGTTTTTCCTTCTCCAATGCCCTAATCTAGCAAGTATTTTTGTCATGAAACTCCATTTAACATCGAGTCCAGACAAATTTTCTTTATTCAAAATTAATAATGTAATTAAATCAGTTAAATTATCAGTAAACCATTCACCTTTAGCGTAGGACTCCGCAAATCCTAAATCTCCGCCTAGGATGGTTCTTCTATAAAATCGTGGTGAAACTACCTCAATTGTTACTTTAGGTTCTCCTGACCCAAACGTTTTCGAGAAATCATCATTAATAGTAATTGTACCTTTCTCAATTTTAGCTAAAAAACTTAGCAAATTTTTCTTGTAAAATCTACCTAGCATTAATACATATTTATAATGGGAGAAATATAATTAAGCATATTCATTGGTAACAGATGCATAAAGGTCAGGCATTGCTAATTTCGTTCATATTTTTAGCCTCAGGGTGCCTTAATTCTTCAATTACAGATGAAGATGACATTTCAAATTATGAATGGTGGGAAGTTCCTCTGGAAAAGAGACATTTAATGGATTTAAATTTTACTTCTTGGCGTTCAACATTGCCTGAAAAAGGAGTATATGATTGGACTGGACCTTCTGAATATTTTGTTGAAGTAGATTTACCACTTGAAGAAAGAGATGCAGGTTATCCTGAAGATCCACTAATGCACGTGGCATTGTGGATGCCAAACGTTCCGCCGGGAACACTAGTCCCAGTAATAGCCACTATTCATCCTTACTATGAGTTCGCAGGTTCAAATCCAAATACGATTCCAGATTTGGGAATTGGCCAATGGGTACTGGAAGAATTTGTTCCACATGGCTATGCTTTAGCTCAAATTTCAACATTTGGTTCAGGTAAATCGACTCACTGTCAAGATGTTAAAGGATTAGGAGAACAAATAGGTATTCAAGCTGCAGTTGATTGGCTTGGAAAGCAATCTTGGTCTAATGGTAATGTAGGTTTGATGGGTAAATCCTATGCAGGTACAACAAACTGGGAGGCTGCACAGAATCCTTCGCCTCATCTAAAAACAATTGTTCCTATATCAGGTTCAATTGGCGTTAGAGAAATGTTCTACAGAAATGGTTCTAGTGAATCTAGAGCAATGCTTTACGATGCATTGTATGAGGGAGCTACAGCCGGAGCATCCACTGACGATATGAGAATGTGTACTGATGATGCATTGGGTCCAGCTAGCCCTTGGACAACATATACACTTGCAGAATATGGTGGAGATCAATGGAATGATTACTGGGAAGAGCGCTATCACCTTCAAGATGTACTTGATAATTACAATGGTAGTGTCTACATCGTTTGGGGTATGCAAGATTGGAATGTAGATCCATACCATGCCTTTCCTACTTACAAAATGCTCAGAGATAAAGGCCTAAATGTTAAAGGAATAATGGGTCAATGGGGGCATAATTACCCTGATCAGCCTAATATACATCAGAATATGAGCTCGGGTTATGGTGCTGAAGCTTTTCCTAAGGTAACTCGAATGGACTGGTCTATTGAGTTATACAATTGGTTTAATTATTATCTTAAGGGAATAGGTCCTGAGCCAGATTCCCAAGTTCAAATTCAAAGGAATGATGGAGAATGGCACGTAGAAGAGACTTGGCCTTCTTCAGATGTTGAATTGGAATTACATGATGTTTCAATGTGGGGTGATATGGGGACTGTATCATCCTCATCATCAATAATTTTATCGAGTGAACCATTAGAATCTGAAATTCACATATCTGGTTTGCCCACTTTTCACGCTCAGGTGAGGGCCAATTCCTGTAACGGTGGTCAATTATTTGTTACGATTTCAGACGGCACTTCAGGATTAAGATTAGGTCACGCAACAATGGATTTGAGATACAGAGATGGAGGCTATGAAGCAAAATCAGTTACTCCTTTCGCAACATATACTATGAAAATGGAATTTAATCCCATGGATGTTGTTATACCAGAGGGGCATATCATAAATTTAGAAATTACGGAGTCTGGTGAGGATTATCTTCCTTCAACATGTGCATCGGCAGGAATAACTTTGATTGAGACAGAGCAACCTTTGGCCTTACCTTTAATTGAGAGGTCTCAAACTGATGAACGTTGGTTCGAAGTCCCTCCTTGGTGGGAATAAAATAGCAAAGCATACTATTATATTTGACCACTTGACTTTCCGTAAGCCTCGGCTATCGGAGAGAGTCTACATTCATTTTCCCTCATTCCATCCCGAGGCATCTTTACTTTTACAATCTTTTAAATAACACCTAATGTAATTTAATCTGTGCGCATATTATCGTATATCATTTTCGCATTCATGCTGAATTTGTCATTTACAGGTTGTTTGACTCCAGAGGATAATAGGACAGTTATAGAAGAACCAAGTATTTTTGATTTTGATAGAGCCATTCCTGAAACCACATGGTATCACTTTTCAGGAGGCGTTAATGCTCAAGACCAAGCTGCAGTTGAGATGGCAAATATGTCTTCAGATTTAAGTGGCAATAATGTTCCTTACTGGACTCAAGGTAGCTATTACGGTATAGGTTTGACTACCTTTGAACCTACAATGGGAATAACATCCAATGATAATCTTTACATGTCTAGCTACGGAAATGGTCCAGCAGGTTCAACAGCAATTGTTCAATGCTCTGGACTTATAGGAATGACTAATTTGTCTGACTATTCTTGCACTAATGTCTATGATCCAATTTCACCAGTACCTAACAGTAATGATCCTTACGTATATGTTGATAAGTGGACAGACAGAATAATGAAATTCGACATGCATGCTTTGGCGGGAATGACAGTGGAGTGGTCAGACAATGACGGTTCTTCATGGTCTCCTCCTACGTTTGCAACATCCTACTCAGTTCAAGATCATCAGACCATAGGTTCCTCACCATATCCTGCATTAGCACACCCAACTACTTGGGTATTCTGTGTAAATGGTAATTGGGCTGCACCTCTTTGTTCCTCAAGTTTTGATGGCGGTTTAACGTGGACACCTGAAGTACCTGGAGCTCCTATTGATTGCAATAGTGGAGGATTGAGTGCACATATTGAGGGTGCAGATAATGGTAATTTCTATAGAGGAAACATAGGTTGTGATGGAAGTGGTTACTCAATTTACCGAAGTACAGATGGAGGTTTTACTTGGACAGAACATCCACTGCCCACTGAGATCTCAGGAACTGCAGACACTTGGAATTTTGAGGAAGCCCAAGTAGCAATTGATGACAGTAACAATGTTCATGCAATGTGGATGGGAAGTGACAATATGCCTTATTATTCTTATTCTAGAGATGATGGTAATTCTTGGAGTGCAGCGATGATGCTTGCACCTCCAATCGGACTTGTTGGTACTGGATTTCCAGTAGTTACTGCAGGGTCTGAGGGACGAGTAGCATTTGGATATGTAGGAGATACAGGGAATCAAACATGGAATGGATACATGACAATTTTAACAGATGCTTTTTCAGATAATCCTCTTTTCACAACAGTTCAAGTTAACTTACCTGATGATCCTATAGATAGTAGTAATGCATATCCAGAAGGATGTGGCTATGAGAGATGTGGAGGTCTTGGAGATTTTCTAGATATGGCAGTAGATCAGTATGGTCGCCCTTGGTTTAGTTTAGCCAATAATGACGCTGGTGAAATAGGAATATTTGCTACAATAGCAGATGGCCCTTCTTTGAGAGGAGATTTACAAGAATTAATGCCAATGCCATTAGGTGGCGCATTGACACTTTAGAACATTCAATTAATTTTTAATTCTAAATATAAGTTTTTCCAGGATTTCTCATGGCTTCTCTAATGTCCATAAGGCCTTGAGTAGAATTATCAATGGTGGCATCCTCTAAATCAAAATAAACTAGTTCGTCGATTCCTTCACACGTATTTTCCATCTCATCTTCAGTTAATGGGTCTACAGTTTCAAATATGAAAAGAACATACCAGTGTTTTTTTTCATCATTCCAATGGGATTGAGTAGAAACATATCTTATTTCTCTGTCTTCAACTTCTAACTCTTCGGTAAGAATTCGGTGGCCAGCTTCGACAGGGTGCTCTCCAAATTTCAAAGCAACTCCAGGAATGTAATGCTTTCCAGCAGCATAACCTCCTGCATCCTTTGACACTTTTTCGACCATAACTTTTCCGACGTAATCTTTGTTTATTAGTTGGGCTTGCAACATCATTAAATTTTCAGCATTGTAATCAACAACATCTTGCTTAACAGCGTAAGCTCTAATCTCTTTAGACATACACTTCTATGAAGTCCAGTATATTATAGACTTCAAATTAGTGCCTAATAGTTTAATTGAGCGTTAAAGCTAAAATAGAGTATATTATTGAAAAATTATGAGGCAACCTACAGAAGTTTTTGATGAGTGGGCAATAATTGGAAAAGATAAGGGAATGGAAACTTCACATGAAGCTTCAGTTTCTGAAATTTTGGAATATGCTCTGGCTAGAGTTAAAACAGTAGATGGTAAGTTTACATTTTTAGATGTGGGTTGCGGAAATGGATGGGTCGCAGATCAATTATCAAATAATAGGAATTGTAGCTCTTCAGTAGGAATAGATGGAGCTGAGAATATGATTGCTAATGCTAATAAAAGACAAAGTAGTGCTATATTTTACTTAAAAGATTTCAATGATTTCGATTTTAAAGACAAGTTTGATTTGATTTTTTCAATGGAAGTTTTTTACTATCTAAACAGCCCTTCTGAAGTTATTAAAAGAATATACGAGATGCTCAATCCTAATGGTCGATTTATAATGGGCATTGATCATTACTTTGAGAATAAAGAGTGCCATGATTGGCAGGAAAAAGTAGGAACCCGTATGCATTTATTTAATGAAAAAGAATGGTTAGATTTCTTTAAAAATTCCAAATTCAATGAAGTAGATTCATGGAGAGCAAATTCTAATGACTGGGCAGGTACGTTAGTGATAACAGGTACAAAATAGATGTCTAAAGAAGTTTACAAAAATATAGCGGAATCAATCATTCAAAGTTCAACTCCAAACATAGATCTTGAAAAGCAAATATCTATAGATAATTTCACGAGAGGATTGGATGCTTTTTCACTTTACAACTCAATATATTTAGAGATAATAGCTTACGAAGAAGATGCTAGTAAACAAGACCAATCAGCTACCTTACTAGGAGCGTTTAATCATCACCATCTTGAATCACAAAAAATACTTACTAACTCCATTTTTCAATCTTTCTGTGGGAATTACAACATAGCCTATTCATTACTTAGAAGTTTTATTGAATGTCACATGAGAGGTATTTTTCTCAACCAATTAGCCCTTTCTCAACATGAGTCGGGACTTTGGAAAGTTCAACTTTCATCAGCAGTTTTAGATAGTTATGGAGATTTAGTAGATCAGTTAAAGAATTATAGAGCAAATAGAGATAAAATATTAGATAATGTTCAATTTTTAGATATGATTTCAGGCCTTAAGCAAGAACTTAGTTTTAGCGATTTACTTAAAGAATTAATTTCTTGGGAGCTAACTTATCCTGAGTCAAGTTATCCAAATTTTAGAAATTATTCAAGGTATAATAAATTATCCGGATATGCACACTCGGAAGAAAAAACACACGATATATCTAGATTAAAGAAGTACTTCGGTAATGACGATCAAAAAGCAGTGATTAGTGAATCGATGGTTGTCCCTCAACTTACTAAAGAATATTTGAGTGATATGTGTTGTATTGTTGATTCTTCAATGGTAGTAATGTTCAATTTTATCTCAAAAGTATTAACATTCGAATTTACGGGTTTCCAAAATTATATTTCAGATTTAAAAGATGATGCTAGATTCACCAATGCACGTTTGAATTATTGTACAAAATGGTTATCAGCTTATTTGTCAACAGATTAGTTTAGTTTGTCTTCAAGTTCAATAGTCAATTGTTCTAATAGTTCTTCTAAATTGTCACTTTTAAGGGACATGACGTTAGGAGTCAAACCTTCAACACGAGCTTCAAATTCACCTTCATTTCGAAGAATTTCAATGTCACAGAAGAATTCTGCCATAACTTGCCGACTTTCGCCGATATTTAATATTTTTGGCATTTACACCTACCCGTTCATTTCATAACATAGCTTCAACAATACAATATGTGAATGAAATAGATGTGGCAGCATTTTTTATTTTATTTTTAGGGATAGTTATCCTGACATATCCACTTTTTCTTTTGATTTTCCAGAAAGCTACTGAAAAAAAATCTAATGATTTACTGATTGGAGGTATTCTTCTACTTTTGAGCGTTGCGTTTTTGATTGCTCTTTGGGCAATCTATTTTGCCTCTACCTCTCCGCAACTTCTATGGCCTTTGGCAATATTTACATTAATCTTTAGATTCATATCTCCGTTAATTTTTGTAAGAGTATTGAATAAATGGCAATTATCTGAAAATATAATAACTAAACCTTCAACCAAAATTTTGATTGAATCATTTCCAGGATTTGGAATGGTTCTTGGAACATTTATCATTCTTTCGCCTTATTTTGATTCAAATAGCTCAGAAACATTAGAATTATTCATAGCAACAGCATTTGCAATATTCACATTTTCCCAGTTTTATCTTTTTTTATTTATAGATTATATTAGAAAAGATAGTTTAGCATTTGCCTGGTTAGCTGGATTCTTGATTGGCGTGGGTTTGATGGTGATGGTTCCCTATTATTTGGATGGTTTTGATTCAGCCTTTAGATTTACATCTGCAGCAGGATGGTTTGCAGGATCATTCATTATGATGTATGGTGACAGAGAGCCTTATTCTGAATATTTGAACAAATTAGGCTGGTAACTTTGTCATCACCCTCCAATATGAAAATTTATGGTTCATTACTTTTAGTGCAAGTAATTTTTGGTTTTCATTACTTGACTACATCTATTATTGTTGAAGAAGTAGATCCCTTAGAATGGACTGCAATAAGGATACTAATTGCAGGGTTTGTTATGTATTCGTTATATGGTAATAGAATTATTAACTATCCAAAGGGTAATGAATGGTATTATTTGATTTTTCTATCACTATTAGGAATTGTCTTGAATACCGCTTTTTTTACAAAAGGTTTAGAATTAACAACACCAGCACACGCTTCACTAATCAGTTGTATGATTCCAGTTATAACGTTCATTTTTGCATGGTTTCTAGGGCGTGAAGGTCTTAATATGTACAAATCGTTATCATTAGTTGTTGCATTATCAGGTGCCCTTATCCTAATGGAGATAGATAATTTGGATGTTAATAGCAATTTATTCATTGGAGATATGTTTATTTTTGTAAATTTTATATGTTTTGGGTTGTTCTTAGTATTATCTAAACCTTTAATCGAAAGGCATAGCCCGTTCGGCCTTTCAGTAATAGTAATGTCGATTGGGGCTGTAATTTTATTTCCAATCTCAGTTAACGGATTACTGAACAACTGGGAAAGTTGGTTAAATCTTCCTTGGTGGATATATTTTGCAGCATTTTATTCGATATTTTTTGCTACTATTATTACATATTCATTGAATTATTATGCAATGGAATTTGTTGATTCGTCCAAAGTTGCTTTATTTATTTACTTCCAGCCAGTAGTTGCAGGCACAATATCAGTTGCTTTAGGAAGAGATGAAGTTACTACTAGATTAATCATATCTAGTGTTTTGATAATGTTAGGTCTGCTACTCTCAACAATTGATGTCAAATCAAGTTCTGAAGTTAGTAAGTAACTCTTCTAAAGTTTCTTTTGATGGTCTTAGCATATCTTCAGATAATTCAGAAAGCGGTGTATCTACTAAGTTTTCAGTTTCATCTAATGTTGGAATTCCCTCTCGGAAGTACAATAATCCAGTAACATGTTTGTCTTTTACGTCTGCATTATGGATTGCATCTAATGCCATCATTTGGTCTTCCACATCATGTTCTTCACTTATAGTTTCTAATCTCAGATATGAACCATCGTGCAATTTAACTTCTTTATACCCTCCGGATGGAACTTCTACTTCTTCTATAGGATTAAAATGAGGGATATAATCTAGGCCATGGAGTTCTTCACTATTGTTCTTTACATATTGTAAAGATTTGTAAGATTCTTCATTGTTATTGAACGTCACACACGGAGATATAACATCAATTACGGCCATTCCTCGGTGTGACATTCCAGCGCGAATTAATGCAGTTAATTGCTTTCTAGATCCTGAAAATGATCGAGCGACAAACGAACATCCCAAATTTATTGCCATTGCGCAAAGATCGATTTGTTTCAATTCATTTGGAGCACTTTTTCTTTTCTGGGAACCTTCTTCAGCAGTTGCAGAATATTGGCCTTTTGTGAGCCCATAAACGCCGTTATTTTCTACAATGTATAGCATGTTAAGATTTCTTCTTATTGCATGTATAAATTGTCCGATACCAATACTAGCAGTATCTCCATCTCCAGAGACTGCAAGAAAATTTAAATCTTTATTTGCCATGTTAGCTCCAGTAGTTACTGACGGCATTCTTCCATGGGCTGTGTTGAATCCATGACTTTGCCTCAGGAAATAGGCGGGAGTTTTACTTGAGCACCCTATTCCAGACATCTTAGCAATTCCATCTGGAGTTATAGAGTTCTCCCACGCGGCTTTCATAATTACGCTTGATATAGCGTCGTGACCACAACCTGGACAGAGGGTAGATTTCCCTCCCTTATACTCATCTAGCGGTAAATCAAGTTTGTTGACTTTTGCCATAATTAAATTTCGAACGACTCCAATGTGCCTATTATTGCTTCAGCATATTCAACAGCTTTTGGTGGCAAACCATCACTGAATGCGACAGAGTAAAGTTTAGGAACTAATTCAGTAGCTATTTCTTTTCTTAAGATACCATACATTTGGCCATCTCTGTTAACTTCTAAAACAATAATCTTTTCATGCCTTCTAACAAATTCATCTACTTCAGGAGAAAGAGGCAAGGCCCTTACTCTACATTGTGATACTTTCATTCCTGTAGATTCAAGAATATCATCTATTTCTTGTATTGTATTCTCCATAGACCCATAATAAATAATACCCAAATCCTGTTCTTTTTCCTCGCGAAGTATCGGTTGGGGCAAATCAGTTCTAGAGCCTTCAATCTTTTTCTTTAAGCGATCCATATTAGAGCGATATATTGTAGCTTTTTCTGAATAAACTCCGTCTTCATCTCTTCCAGTACCTCTTGAAACAATAGGTTCTAATCCACTTCCAGGTAAAGTTCTGTAAGGAATTCCATCTCCGTCTACGTCACGGTATCTTCCATAATTTTCAATTTTTTCAAGTTCTTCTTTAGTTCTAATAACTTTTCCTCGATTCATTGGCTCGTCAGGATAGTTAAATCCATTTGAAGCCCATAAATTCATTCCCAAATCTAAATCAGTAAATCCAAATACCATAGTTTGATATTTTTCAGCATAGTCAAATGCTTTCCATCCAAATTCAAAACACTCATCAACATTGCCTGGAATTAGGACAATGTGCTGAGTATCGCCGTGACTAGCTTCATAGAGCATTGATATGTCACCTTGTTGAGTTCTTGTCGGAAGTCCTGTTGAAGGCCCCACTCTTGTCACATCCCAAATTACACTTGGTATTTCGGCATAATATGCAAGACCAATCAATTCTGACATTAATGATATTCCCGGACCGCTTGTACACGTCATCCCTCTTGCACCAGCCCAACCAGCCCCTAATACCATACCAACTGCAGCTAATTCATCTTCAGCTTGTATTACAGCACAGGTTGATTTGCCATCTTTATCCAACCTTAATTTTGGAACATATTTGTCAATACCTTCAGCTAGTGATGATGAGGGCGTAATTGGATACCAAGATAGCATATTAATTCCTCCGTAAATACATCCAAGAGCTACGGCTTCATTTCCATCTATCAAGAATCTTTTTTCATCCTTATCTCTTTTTTCAACATAAAATAGATCTTTCTTTTGGAGCTCTTTTTTGAAATATTCTCTTCCAGAGATTGAAGCTTGAGAATTAATTTCAATGGCTTTTGCTTTTCCGCCGAATTGCTTGGATATGGCTTCTTCCAAAATATCTTGCGGTATTTCTAGCATTTCAGCCATTATTCCAACATAAATCATATTGGCTACCATTTTAGACAACTTAGGATTAATTTTCCGAGCCATCGATGTCATTGGGACTGGATAGGCAATGAGATCATCACGATTTACTGGTGCCTTTACATCGGTATTATGAATCAAAACGGTTCCAGGAGCAAGTTTTTCTATGTCCTCACTCCAAGTATCTATATTCATTACGACCTGAATATGAGTATTATCACCGGGAGCTTGGTACCCGTGGTCACTTACTCTTACAATATACCAAGTAGGTAATCCTGCAATATTTGATGGAAATAAATTCTTACCAGAGGCATGAGTGCCCATTCTAAATAATGCATTGAGTAAAATCAAATTAGCGCTCTGAGAGCCAGTACCGTTTGCGGTAGCTATATTTATCGTAAAGTCGTTAACAATTTTTTGCATTATTTGTGCGTAGTACTGAGTACTTATGTTATACAGCTAACGAACCGTTATTAAGCCTTATTACCTAGAGGTAAAAGTTGACAAACGAATCCGACATTTTTGAGTTTGATGCTGTAGTTATTGGCGCAGGTGTAGTAGGGCTTGCTGTAGCTAATGAAATAGCCGATATCTTGGGAAACGTTTTAGTAGTCGAAAAGGAGGCTGATTTTGGTCAACATGTTTCCAGTAGACATAGCGGAGTTGTACACTCCGGAATTTATTATGATGAGGGTAGTCTTAAGGCAAAATTATGTCTTGAAGGAAACAAGTTATTGTATGATTTTTGTGAAAAGAATGCTGTAGACTATTCGAATTGTGGAAAATTAGTAGTTGGGCATGATAAAAATGATTTTGAAAAGTTGTTAAGTCTAAAGGATAAAGGCGTAAAAAATGGAGTTAAAGGCTTAGAAATTTTAAATTATGAAGATGCCAAGAAAAAGGAGCCTTTTGTAAAATGTAAAAATGCTCTCTGGGTTCCTAGTACAGGTATAGTTGATTCTCACGGACTCATGCAATCACTAGAAAGCCATTGTCAAACTAAAGGAGTAGTTATTCAGTATAATTCAGAGATACTATCATTAGACTATGATTCAGTAAAATATAGTCTTGGTATAAACTCGGAAGACACAATTGTTAAATCTAAATATGTAATAAATTCAGCAGGACTTTGGTGTGATTCTGTGGCCAAAATGTTAGGAATAAATGATTATAAGATACACTATTGCAAAGGAGATTATTATGGTTCTAAATCAAATGATCGTTATAATTGTTTGATTTACCCATTACCTGAAGAGTATGGCTTAGGTATTCATTCAGTGATCCAATTAGATGGTTCAGTAAGCTTTGGCCCTAATGCTTATTATGTTAATGAGTTGGATTATAGCATAGATTTTAAATTTCACAACGAGTTTTATAACTCAATAAATAAATATTTAGATATTGTGAAAGAAGATTTATATCCCGATTATACAGGGATTAGACCTAAGCCTTTTGGTAAAGGTGAAGAATCTAAAGACTTTGTTATACAAAATGAAGAGAATCAAGGTTTTCCTAATATGATTAACTTGGTTGGTATTGAGTCTCCAGGTTTGACAAGTTCCTTAGCTATTGGAAAATATGTTAAGAATATTGTAACTAATTCTGAATAAAACCGTGCAGTATATATAGGAGAATACATCTCGGAAAATCTAGTGAATGAAGCTAGCTGCAACGAGCAGAGACGTATTTGCGTTACCCCGAATGGACTTTGACTAGGGAGTCGAAGGGTGACAGGGAGAGGTAGTGCAAGGAGCGTAAGCTTTTTTCTGGCGAAATAAATGATTAGCAATCTTCGACATTTAATTTACAAATTAAAGAGACGTTTTTACATAAAACCCAAAAAACGTCGTAGTTTGAGCGTATTTCTTAAAGATTTTTTTGGAGAAGAATGTAATGATTTCAATAAAGTTTGTAACGAAATTCTTAAAAATAACATGAATCATAAAATTATGCAGGATAATTTTAAGTCTCAAGGTATTGATTATAATTTTTCTGAGAAAACAATTAGTTGGCATGCTGTAGTTTATTACTTAATTAGAAAACTAAAGCCTAATAAGTTAGTTGAAACAGGAGTACATCATGGTGAGAGTACATTCTACATCCTAGAAGCCTTGAGGAAAAATGGAAAAGGAAGTTTAAGTTCTATTGACTACCCAGCCTACCCTAGTGCAGGAGGTTATACTTCTTTAAATCCATTTGGCATAGAAGGAAAAGATAATTTAATTTTACTTCCGGAGGGTTGTGATCCAGGATGGGTAATTCCAGATGAACTAAAGAAGGGTTGGTCTTTATCATTAGGAAAAAGCGAGGACAAGTTAGTTCCAATGCTTGAAGAGCTTGGTAAAATAGATTTTTTCTTACATGACAGTCTTCACTCTTATGATAATATGATGTTTGAATTTCAAGAGGCTTTTAAGTATATGGATAAAGGAGGTTTAATTGTTGCAGATAATATCAATTGGAATACCTCATTTTATGTTTTTTGTAATGAAAATGAATTAACTCCTTTGACTTATCTTGCTTATACTATAGATTCATCCCTAGCACACCCATTTGGAGCATTTAAAAAGTAGTAATAAAATGAAAGCAGTTATCCCGGCAGCTGGTTTTGGTACTAGATTTTTACCACTTACTAAAGCCCAACCAAAGGAAATGTTACCCGTTGTAAATAAACCTACAATTCAATGGGTTGTTGAGGAGGCAGTAGATGCAGGAATAAAGGATATAGCGATAATTACTGGAGAGCATAAGCAGTCGATTGAAAACCATTTTAAACCTATGGAAAAATTGGAAAAAGCTTTAGAAAAATCAGGTAAATTTAAGGAATTAGAAAAGGTAAAGAAAGTTAATGAAATTGCTAATTTAGAGTTTATAATACAAGAAGAGCAAAAGGGACTGGGTCATGCAATTCTTTGCGCGGAAAATTTTGTAGGTAATGATTCCTTTGCAGTTCTTTTAGGAGACACAATATGTACAGGAACGCCAAATTGTACCAAAGGCCTAGTTGAGTTATATTCTAAAAAAGGTTCAAGTGTTTTCTCCGTTGAAAAAATCGAACCCGATGAAACTAAAAGATATGGAATAGTCTCAGGTAGAGAGGTTGAAGAAAATGTTATGTTGGTAGATGCATTAGTCGAAAAACCCGAATTAAAAAATGCACCTTCCCTTCTAGGAATACAAGGAAGATATGTTTTCACACCAGAATTATTTAAGCACCTGAAGAAAACTAGCCTGGGATCAGGAGGGGAGATACAATTAACAGACGCAATGCAGTCTCTCTCACAGGTTCAAAATTTATACTCTTGGACTTTTAATGGTAAAAGATACGATATTGGAACTATGAAAGATTGGTTTGAATCACACTTATCTCTGTCTATAAATTCAGAGTATTCATCAGTATTAGAAGGTGTTTTAAAGAAATTATGAAATATTTAGTTACTGGTGGTGCAGGTTTTATTGGTTCTACACTTTGTAGAAGATTGTTGTCAGATGGGCATAGTGTAGCTTGCCTAGATGATTTAAGCACTGGTAATTACAGGAATATAGAAAAGTTAGAAGAAAATCCAGATTTTGAATTCTTCAAACATGATTTGACAAAACCTTTTTACCCCGATAAAATCGACGCAATTTTTAATCTTGCATGCCCGGCATCTCCAGTTCATTATCAATATAATCCAATTAGAACTCTTAAGATGGGTACTTTGGCAATATACAATGTACTAGGTATGGCTTCTCGACTTAATGTGCCAATTCTACAAGCTTCTACATCTGAAATTTACGGCGACCCCTCTGTTCACCCTCAATCTGAATCGTATTTAGGTAATGTAAATCCAATAGGTCCAAGAGCTTGTTACGATGAAGGAAAAAGAGTGGCCGAAGCCTTATTCATCGCTTATGAAAATTTTAATAATGTTGACATTAGAATTGCTAGAATTTTTAATACCTATGGTCCGCACATGGACCCTCAAGACGGCCGTGTAGTTAGTAATTTTATTAATCAAGCTCTAGTAAATCAACCAATTACAGTATATGGTGACGGCACTCAAACTCGGAGTTTTTGCTATGTTTCCGATTTAGTAGATGGCTTAATAAGCTTAATTAATTCAGACTATAAGCGCCCAATAAACCTAGGCAACCCTGATGAATATAGCATGCTTCAATTTGCGGAATTAGTTAGAGAAATAATAGGTTCTAATTCAGAAATTATTTTTTGTGAACTCCCTATTGATGATCCTAAAAGACGTTGTCCAGACATCCGCTTAGCAAACGAAATTTTAGGTTGGGCCCCTTCTATTGACCTAAAAGAAGGTTTGGAGAACACGGTTAAATGGTATCAAAAAATACTAGACTTGGCGGTAGATAAATGAACATTCTTTTAACTTCAATAGGGATAAGGAGTTACTTAGTTGATTATTTTAAATCAAGTGGCAAGGTTAGTAATGTTTTTTCAGCAGACAATAGCAGTTTAGCTCCAGGGATATATAATTCAGATAAATATTTTTTAGTTCCCAAAATTGATGATGTAGCATATGTTACTAATATTTTAGATATATGTGTTAATAATTCAGTATCTGCCTTGATACCTTTACACGATTTAGATAGTCTAGTGCTATCCAGAGAAAAGTTGCGTTTTCAGGATTTAGGAATTAAAATTTTCACCCCAGAAAATGAGGTTGTAGAAATATGTTTTGATAAATACAAATGTTATGAATTTTTACGAAGTCATAATATTCCAGTCCCTAAAACGTATATTGATTTACAAAAAGTAAAGCAAGACATTAATGAGGGGTTACTTTCTTTTCCTTTGATTCTCAAATCCAGAACTGGCTCAGCTAGTAAAGGTCTTCAAAAGCTTGAAAATGTAGATGATCTAAATTATTTCTGGAGCGAAAAAGATACTATTATTCAGGAATTAATAGATGGAGTAGAGTATGGAGTCGACGCTTTACAATTAAATTCAAAAGATAATTACAAGGTATATATCAAAAAGAAACTATGGATGCGAGCTGGTGAGACCGACAAGGCAGTAACTAGTAAAAATAAAATAGTATATTCTACAATTTGTCAGCTATTAGAACAATTGGTTATTCTTGGCCCATTGGACGTAGATATTGTAATTAAAGATAATTTAGGGTATATTATTGATATAAATCCACGATTTGGTGGAGGGTATTCTCTTTCCCACGAAGTTGGAGCTAACTTTCCAAAGGAAATTATTAAATCCTTGTTAAACGAATCTAGACTATTTGATTCTAATTTAAAGTATGATGAAGGCGTAATTATGATGAAACATCCCCAATTCACTTTTTTTAAAGGTGGTTTATCTTGATGATAGGTTGTCACAGTGAGTAAGAAAAGACAAATTCCACTGTATGAAAGTCATATAGATAAAAATGAGATTGCAAATATCTCCCGAGTAATTAATAGAAAATCTTATTGGGCACTTGGCCCTGAGATTAAGGACTTTGAGAAAAGGCTTGCTAGCCTTTCTAGAACAAATTTTTCTTTAGCATTTAATTCAGGAACTTCTGCAGGTCACGCTCTAATGAATTATTATGGTGTAAGAAATTCAGAAGTTATAGTTCCTTCTTTTACATTTGTTGCAACGTCCAATGTAGTTTTAATGGAAGGTGGTAAGCCTATATTTGCAGATATAGAGGAAGAAACGTTTGGTTTAGATCCTGAGGATTTGAAAGAAAAAATTACAAATAAAACAAAAGTAATTATGCCCATCCATTACGGAGGAAATGTTTGCAAAATAAGAGAAATATTAGAAATCGCAGAAGATGCTAATATCAAAGTTGTTGAAGATGCTTCGGAATCTTTGGGTGCAACAATTGATCAGAGACCTGTAGGCTCATTTGGAGATTCGTCTTGGTTCAGCTTTGCACCTAATAAAACAATCTCAACAGGGGAAGGAGGTGCCATTACTACAAGTGATGAAGATTTATATTCACGTTCTAAATTATTCAGATCACATGGAAGAGAGGGTGATTCCAAATATTTTGAAAGTAATTCAATTCCTGATTATGTGAGCTTAGGATACAATTTTAGAATGCCTTCAATGAATGCCGCTCTCGGCAATGCTCAGTTAGATTCATTAAATGAGATTATTAGGAAGAGACGGCAAGTTGCAGCTTACTATGACCTTTCTTTTAAGAACCTAGAAGGACTTAGTGTTCCAAAGATGAAAAAAGGAGTCAAAGGAGTTTATCAAATGTATCCAATATTAGTAAATGAGGGTAAGGCTAAAAGAGATAAATTGCAATCTTATTTAATGTCTAAAGGAATATCCTCTAGAGTTTATTTTGAACCCGTTCATCACACTCTTTATTATCGCAATTTAGGATATGGCGAATGTAAACTACCGATAACCAATAAAATATCGGAAAAAGTATTATGTTTACCTATCTATCCTGATTTAGAAACTGAACAACAGAAATTTGTAATTAAGTCAGTTACAAATTTTATGGAACAAGTAAAAAATGTATAAGAATAAAAATATTGCAGTGACTGGAGGAACGGGATCAATAGGATCAGCCTTGGTTAAAAAGCTTATTTTATCAGATCCAAGAAGTATTCGAATATTATCTAATGATGAGAATGGTCTTTTTGAATTAAGCCAAGAGTTGAGTAATTACGCTTGTCTTCGTTTTCTGTATGCAGATGTAAGAGATTATGATAGAATTAATATAGCTTTTCAAGATGTAGATTTTGTTTTTCATGCTGCAGCCATGAAACACGTTCCAATTTGTGAATATAATCCCTTTGAGGCTCATCAAACTAATGTAATAGGTACTGAAAATGTAATTAGAGCTTCATTATCGAATAATGTATCTAAAGTTGTTACTATAAGCACAGATAAGGCAGTTAACCCTTCAACAACAATGGGAGCTACAAAGTTATTGGCAGAGCGTTTAACAATTGATGGAAACAATTACAAGGGTAAAAAGAGCAGCCATTTCTCTTGTGTTCGTTTTGGAAATGTTTTGGCTTCGCGAGGTTCCGTGTTTCCAATATTTAAGAAACAAATAGAATCAGGTCAAGAATTATCAGTTACAGATAAAGACATGACTCGTTTTTTTATGTCCATAGATGAAGCTGTAAGTTTAGTTGTTAAAGCAGCAGAGATAATGAAAGGTTCTGAATTATTCATTCTTAAAAGCCAAGCTTCCGTAAAGATTATGGACTTAGCTAGAGTATTAATTAAATATTTTTCAAATGATAGAAAAATTTTAATTAAAGAAATAGGGAAAAGACCAAATGAAAAATTATATGAGCAACTTTTACACAAGGAAGAAAAAGACAGAGCTATAGAAAATAAAGATATGTTTATAATTTTACCAGAATCGCCTTCTAGGAAAGATATGGACTACTACTCAGCAGACTTACTATCTAAAGAATCAGCTTATCGTTCTGATGAAATGTCCTTTTTAACGGAGAAAGAAATTTTTCAAGTACTTAAAAAGTATGATTTACTGTGAAAAATAAAAAAATTTACATTTATCAGGATTCACTGGGCCTTCCCAGATTTTTGGATGATATTTTTCTAGAACACACTACCTTTTGGCAATTAATGAGCCTTTACAATTCGGAAATTCAATTCTCAGAGACTTCGTTATCGTTGGAATATGGGGATAAGTTAAGAGATTTAGATATTGTTTTGAATAATGGTATAGCGAATTCTTCGTTTAAATTAACTTCATCAGAATTAAGATGGATATTAAACTATAAAAACAATATATTAATTTTGGATAGTAAGGTTCAAAGAACGACTAACGATTTAATTAAAGATTTTTTTAAAATTAAGATGATGAACATTGATAAATTAGTGGTGCACATCGGAATAAATGACGCTATTCCAAGAATTATAAATTTGGAAAAGAGAAATTTTATTTCCAGTTTACCTCCAATAATTAAATCGAACCTTATTTTACTCTTACACTTGTTTCGCCCAGCTTTACTCAAGTACAATTATGATCGTAGACTTGATAGTACTTGGGTTAATCTCGACAATTTCCGTGAAAATTTAATTAGCCTCAGAGAAAAATGTAGTTCAGAAGATATTGATCTATTTTTAATAAACATAGCTCCACCAAATGATTACTTGTTATCTAGAAGTATAGGTGCCGCTGAAAACATAGAAGATTACAATCGTTTAATTAAAACAATATTTACAGGTAATCAAATTATCGACATTCATTCTCATTTCAAAGAAAATGTAGATGAATATATCCTTCATGATGGACACCATCTTACAAAGAAGGGAAGTAAATTTCTATCTAAGGAAATATTCAACACAATAAATCATTAATAATGGAAAAAGTTTTACTGTTTGGTTCAGATTATATGGCAAATGAATACTTAAAAGTATTAAAAAATTTGGGGGAGGAAGTTGTTGTAATTGCCAGAGATTCGCATAAGACTAAGTCACTTGCATTGAAATACGGGTACGAGGGCTATGGAGGCAGTCTATCATACTTGAAAAATTTGAACAAAAATGATTTTAAATTAGTTATTATTGCAACATCGGTTCAATCTCTTAAAGACATTACTCTTGGATGTTTAGCTCAAGGTTTTGAAAATATTTTAATTGAGAAACCTGGTTCTATAAATTCACTAGAATTACAAGAGATTAGAAAGAAAATAGATAATCAGTTTGTCCGGTTTGCATATAATAGGCGTTATTATCCTTCCGTACTACATCTCAAAAATTTATTGTTAAAAGAAAAGTTACAAGGCCTATTTTTTGATTTCAGCGAAAGAGAAAAAGATATATTAGGCTCGGGCAAATCAGACAAAGTTATTCAGAGATGGGGGTTTGCCAATTCCTCTCACGTAATAGACACATCCTTCTTCTTAATTGGAATTCCTGTTGAAATGTATTCACAAAAGCGTGGTTACTTGTCTTTTCATAAATCTGGCAGCATATTTACAGGGGCAGGAAAAACTAAAGAAACTGATTTTTCTTACTACTCTTCTTGGTGTAGCGGAGGTAGATGGAGAATAGAAATTTCTACAGATAGAGGAAAGTACAGTCTAAGCCCTTTGGAAGAACTACATTTCTGCAGAAAAGATCAATTTGCTTGGGAGAAGATAGAAATAGAGTTAGGCAAATCAAAATTAAAGTTAGGATTGAAGCAAATGGTAAACGAAATGATTAACAGTAAATCTTCATCTCTTCCCGATATCAAAGAAGTATTAGAACTGAGTCGGGTTACAGACAAAATATTTGGTTATTAATATGATTAGGCTAGGCGTAATAGGAACAGGAAATATAGGGAAAAGGCACATTCAGTCGGCTTTAGATATTGAGGATATAGAAATTTTCGCTTTTGACTCTTACAAGGATAGTTTAGTTTCACTAGAAGCTTTTTTAAAAACTTTAAATTTGAACTCTGAAAAAAAAGTAGTAATCAAAGAAAATTATCACACTTTTTTAGAATCAATATCAGAAGATTCCATTATTATAATTTCAACTACAGCTAAAGATCGAGTTAAATTAGCAATTGATATTTTAAACAAAAAACCTAAAGCAATTATTTTAGAAAAGCCAGTTTGCCAGAACGCTAAAGAATATCTTCGATTGCTTAAAAACAGTAGAACACAAATGTATGTTAACTTTCCTAGGTGCAGTTATAATTTTTACAGAGAAATAAAGGATTTAGTAAATCAAAATGTTGAAGAGATCAAAATAGTATTAAGCCAAAACGGCATTTCCACTAATGGTATTCACATGTTTGACCTTATTTTTTGGTTATTAGAAAAGAATGAATATGTTTTAGGGCAATCTGAAATTTTTAGTAATTATGAAACGAAGAGGAAAGGTTTTTTCGATTTCTCAGGTTCAATCGATTTTAGAGTTGGTAAAACAAAATGCTCTTTTCTTGACAATCCATTTAACTGCCAGGAAATAATTCAAATTTTTACAAGAAAAAATATTATTTCCATTTATGAGCATAATTTAAAAGCTGTAGTGTCCAGCAGAGACAATCTTAAGGTTATAGATTTTAAGCTTCCCTTTCAAAGTAATTTAACATCAATACTTTTACAACAGATTGACAACAGTATAGAAGTTTTTATACCTGATATCAGAAAGTGTCTTACAAGCCATTCATTGTTATTTGAAGTTATGGATAAGCATAACTTATCAAATTTAAATATAACTTAATTTTCCAAAAAAAACCCATGAAAAAAGTAGCTATAGTAATCCCATTTGATTACCAATTATATTTTTCAAAAGGGGAAACAGTAGAAGATAAAACTTCCTTAATTACTAAGTATTCATCCTTTCATGTACAATGGGCTAAAGCATTTCGAAATCACAAATTTAATACCAAAATTTTCCATATTTCTTCTTTAGATAGTAAAGTAAAAAAAAGAATACATGAATCAGGTTTGGAAATGATTTCTAGCCCTATCGCATTTAATTTCAAATCTCACAAGTTATCTTTTTCAATAGAAATGATAAAGTCAATTGGAGAATTTAATCCGGATTTAATAGTAATAATGGACTTCTCTTGGCCTCAATCATTTCTTACTACCTTATTGTTCGGCTATAAAAATAAATATATAATCAACAGAAATGCAGGTTCAGATTTGGCAGGAGACTTATCTTCAGATTATAATGCATACAAAATTAAAAATAATAACTTAAGGCTAGAATTTAATTTAATTTTTATAATAAAATATTGTTTTTACAAATATAAATTGATAACTTTACCGTTTAAAAGACTTTTCAGTCAATTAAAAATGAGAATACTCTTTTCTTATTCATCTCTTGTTATGATTTGTTCTAAAAGAGACTTGAATTACATCAATAGTTACAAAATAATTAATACAAAAGTTCGTCAACTTCCCAAACCAGTTGATATAGATTTATTTAAGCCAATGGATGAAAATATTTGTAAAAACAAGCTTAATTGGAGTATAGAAAATAACTATATTATTCATGTATCCAATTTGTATGATACTAAAGGCTGTGAGATATTTATATCCATTCTACCCCATTTGTTAGAAAAAGACCCTGCAATAAAATTTGTAATAATTGGTGAAGGTCCAAAAAAGCGCAATATTCAAAAATTAGTTAAGAAACTTAATTTAGAAGAGAATGTAATATTTGCTGGAAGAGTAGTTCATTCTATTCTCCCTCTCTATTACAATGCGTCAAAGATGATAGTTTTTTTAAGTAACAGAAAAAGAGGAGAAGGTAGAGCTAATGTTTTGTTAGAGGCAATATCATGTTCTTTACCAATACTTTCTTCGAATCTTAACGTTTTGAAGGATCTTGTAGAACCTAATTTTGGCTATTGTGTTAGACACAATGACGTGAAAACTTTAGTAAAATCATTTGAAAAAATATATTATGGTTCATTTTCTTTTAACGAAGAGGCAGCGTTGAAATTTAGGAGTAATTATTCCCTAAAAAACACAGTATCTGAAATTCTCAAAACACTAGACTATAAACAATGATAAAAAGTCCTAAAGTAGCGATAATTACTTTAAATTGGAATGGTAAGAAGTGGATTGATTTGTGCTTGACTTCTTTGCTTAATCTAAACTATGATAATTTTCAAATTCTAATGGTAGATAACAATTCTACAGATGGCTCATATGAACATGTCATTTCTAAGTACAGTGATATAGAAGTTATACGAAATGACACTAATTTAGGATACTCAAAGGGTTTTAATAAAGGTATAAATTTGGCTATGAAACAAAAATATGATTACATTCTTTTAGTTAATAATGATACAGCAATAGGTCATAATGCTCTAAAAAACCTTGTTGAAACAGCAGAGAGTGATGAAAAAATTGGATTTGTAACTGGTAAAGTAATGTTTCTATTTGATAGAAAAACTATACAAACTGCAGGTAGGGAAAATGATGATCTGAGATTGGTAGGTAACCATATAGGGGCTGGAATTGAAGATCAAGGCCAATTTAATGGTATCAAAGATTTTGATTTTGTTGATGATATTTTTCTATTAGTGAAAAGTGATGTTGTGAAAAAAGTTGGAGGCTACGATGAAGATTTTTTTTTGCAATTTGAGGAAGCGGACTGGTGTTGCCGAGTTAAGAGGGCTGGATTTAGGATAGTTTATAATTCAAAGGCAATGATTTGGCACGGTGGCTCATTGAGTTCTGGAGGTGATGTAAATTCTACTTATGCTTTTTTTAGACCTAAAAATATAATCATATTCATGAAAAAGAATTCAACACCTTCACATTTTTTTAGGTTTATATTAAATTATTTATTCATACAGAGTCCCAAAAATTGCATGAGTTATATAGTTAAAAGAAAAACAGGACTAGTTTTAACTCATCTTAAAGGTATTATACAAGGGTATAGATACAGTATAGCAAATTAAGCTATGAAAAAACTTCAAGTATTACAGCCAAAATTTAGAACAGAAGAAATACTTCAAGAGATTCGGGAATGCTTAGAGAAGGGCTGGTCGGGTATGGGCTTTAAAACAGTAGAATTCGAAGAGGCTTGGTCAAACTACACAGGATTAAATTTTTCTCATTTTTTATCTTCAAATACGGTTGGATTACATCTCGCTCTCAGAATTCTAGGTTCTGCAAATAATTGGAAACCAGGTGACGAAATAATAACAACTCCTTTGACATTTGTATCGACAAATCATGCTATTTTATATGAATCATATACTCCCGTTTTTGCAGATATTGATGATTTTTTGTGTATTGACCCTATTTCACTTCAAGAAAAAATAACCGACAAAACCCGTGCCGTTATTTTTGTAGGTATGGGAGGAAATCCTGGTCAGCTCAAGAAAATTTCTGAGTGGGATCCTCTAGAGTCGACCTGCAGGCATGCAAGCTTGAGTATTC
>MIZB01000154.1_pt1 | contig 54729 bp, 55 predicted proteins | sample 888171 | NCBI WGS metagenome assembly MIZB01 (sample SAMN05440186, study PRJNA335308) | marine metagenome | isolation source: marine water
AAACACTAAGACTGATGGCTTAGTTTCTGATGTCTATGGATATTACTCTGGTCAGGGTAAAGCTGTAGTCTTCATTGACAACGACTTCAACGGTAAGTTGAGCCCAGGTGACAAATTTGAAGTTCACCCAGGTGAAGCTGGTTCCGACTTGGAAAGTGTAAATGACGTAAGTGATTACTCCTTCCGTATGAAGTTCGAGCCTACTGGTGATGTAATCGGATACGATATAGGTCTACAATCATAGACTTAGGTCACCAAAATTAGAGTGGAATTAGTTTCACTCGCAGGTAATTCGGGGGCTTCGGCCCCCACTTACCAAACTTTTTTTATATTTTTTTTAATCTAACCAAGGTACACGTTGGATCGGTTTTGCACCTTCACACATCCCTTTTTTTACTATTGCATTAGGTAGAAGAGATTTCACTACGTCTTCGATTGTCTGATTTTTTGGTTTTTTACCAATTTCCAATTTCTCATTGTTAAGTATTGCGTTCGGATATTTTTTTAGAAATTCAATTGCTCCGTCTTCCCAAGGAGCTGGGCCTTTGTGTGATACTATCTCAGGTAGTTTTCGCATTCCAGTTTCTACAACAATATAACCTTCGCTTCCCATATTTGCATTCCATGCAATTGGTTCAAAGTCATGAAGCGCTCGATATATTTTTCTTCCTTGCCTTTGTAACCATGGCATTACAGTTTCTTCATTCTCTCCTGGAAGCGATAAAATAATACTTGTCAGATTTCCTTGAAACTCTCTTTCCTTATACTTAGGGAAAAAGAAATTATGTGATGGCTTATCAAGGAACGATTTAGAAGCCAAGACTGCAATTCCGAGTCCTTTCAAAGTTACTCCTGCGGCTACATTTCTTTTATCATCTACAGGGTCACAAATCATTATTGGAGATTCAGGGGTTTCCATTTTATCAATAATAATTGGAGGTCTCCATTGGGACATTTCTTTTATTAGATTTAAGAATCCTCCGTATTTTATGCAAAGTATTTCTACTAAATAACCTGAAAATCCACCTACTGCGGAATTCGCACCGTAAGCTCCAACAGCCTTTAGGAACTGTTTTGTTAATCTCACTTCATTTTCTAACCCATTTATATTGGATATTACCCAATCAGTGTGGAATGGTGTTCTATCCACTGCAGATACAGATTGAGAGGAGTCTTCAATTGCAAAGCAAGGTACCAAATCTATCCCCACACCATCTATTTCTCCTCTCAAATAGGGGTGCTGTGCGTAGAGTTCTTTACCGTTGGGAAGTATTTTCCTTGCCACAGCTAAGCCTTCTTTTTTCAAATCGGATCCTTTTTGAAATATTAAAAAAATATCAATGTCAGTTCCAGCCAGAAAAGTTCCTTTTGCTATTGATCCTACAACTTTAGACTCAAAAGTTGACATTTCTAAAGCCTTTATCTTATCAAGAATATTATCTCTTATGTTTACAATTTTTTCTTTTTCTTCAAGTTTTGGTTGGACTTGTTCTAAGGCTTCAGCTATTATTCCTTTCACTCTTCTTCATCTGCATGGTTGACTTTACCTTTACGCCATGCTTTTGTTCTTTCCTTTTCAGCCCTTTTCCTTAATGTTTCAATATCATCTTTAACAGGAAGAAAGATAGGAATAATGAATATTATAAGTCCAAAAATTAATGCCAATATTCCCCACAATAAATATTTTCCAGTAGTTATAGCTTCTAAAAATAATGAGATAAGTATAAGAGATAAAATAGTAGAAATCCAAATTATTTTTCTGAAGGCCTTCTCAGATATTACATATTTATCTTTTTCTTCCAATATCTCAACCGAGAATTCAGCGTTTGGTATTTCAATCTCCTCTTCGTTACTAACTGGTCTTTCAAGTTTTAATTTTCTTAAGTATAAATGACCTGCGATTCCAGATATTATGAAAGCAGCCTGCCCATAACCAGGATCACCAGCTGCAGTTGCAGCCCAAACAGCATACAACATTGTTAACCATATTGTAGCTATTATTGCGTTATACAAGTCCATGATTATCCGAGATTTAGACTTTACTTTCCATAGTAATTGCCTCTACAGGACAGGCGAAAGCACAGAGAGTACAACCTACGCAAGTATCATCTAAAATTAATGCTTTTTTGGATTCGAATTGCGAGGTTCTTGCTTTCAAGTCCCAAGATATCATATCAATTGATGCAAAATTACAGTAATAAACACATTGAGTACAACCTATGCATTTTTCGTTATCCACTAAAGCAATGTAATCTTTGCCTTGAGGAAGAGACTTGAGAGTTATTTTTCTCAACTCTTTGAACATATCTTTAGCTTTTTCTATACCTGTTGTAGGTAATTCATCATCATCTACGGCTTCTTTAACTCTTTTAAGCCATTTATTAGGTTTATGAAAGAAAAGGGATGCAGTTCCCATTGCTTGATATGCTGAAGTTCCAGCACTTTCTTCAACAACAGTTTCAGCTTCAGTTTCTATCACAGCACCAGAGGCATAAGAGGCCATACTGTCAACTAAGTCAGCTTGAAATGTACCGTCACTGTCTACACAAGCTAGTTTTGACATTGCACCATTCATCCATTGCTCTGCAGGATCTTCAAAGTCAACGTCACAGTCAACCCTATCGTGTATTCTAGTGCCCCCCATAGCTTCCATGGTTTTATCCCAGTCCTTACCAGATTCACAAAATAAATCGTAACCTGTATCTCCAAGTGCACAAATTGAAAAATGGGTGTTGGTTAATATTTTACCGACGCCGACCGCAGCTTCGTACAGTTCTTCAGCATTGTCTGGCATTTCACCTTCACCCCATGTTGAGCATACAATCATTACCCTAGACATTCCGGACATTGAATTAATATCAAAACCATCCATATCATGAACGGTAGGATTCAATCCGTATTTTTTACCTTCTTTTTGCCATTTTTCGGCAAGACCTTCGGAGTTTCCACTCTGGGATCCGTATAAAATGTGTAAATCTCTGTTTCCTTCTGTTGCGAATGTTGCAATGTCTACATCAGACACTACTTTCCATCCTCCAGACAGGTAACCAAGAATTGCATTAAATCCATCATTTCATAATCATGATGGTGCCCTTCTTCAGGATTCATACGTTCTTCATTAAGCATACATTGCATATGCATGTAACATTTTGGACATCCTCCTAGCATAATATCAATGCCAGCATCTGTACCCTGATCAAGCCTTTTTCTACGTACAGCTTTAGTTGCGTCGTTGCAATACATCATTGATGATACTCCACAACACAGTGCCCTTTCCTTGTTATTCTCCAGTTCTACCATAGTTGCACCATCAACCAATTGTATCAAATCCCTAGGTGCTTCGTATTCACCCATCATTCTTCCAAGACGACAAGGATCATGATAAGAAACGGTCACATTTTCAGGAGCTTTAAACTTCAGTCCTCTACCTTGTAACGTTTGTGTAATATGTTCAACTTTTATTCCAAGTGTATTAGGCAAATCATAGTCTACAGCAAAAGTACGATAGCATTCAGCACATGAACACGTTAGAATCTTTATTCCAGATTCTTTTAATCGCCTCATATTATGCTCTTTCAAAGCATCATAAACTTCCAAATTACCTTGCCATAACTGGTCATGGCCTGAACACTTGAATACGTTCATATCCAGAACTAAAGGATCGATGTCTGCATAATTTAATAATTTAATTGAAGCAGCGGCAATTGATGCGTGATCAGCGTCCCCTTTGTTCAAGTGTGTAAATTTAACTTCAACATCCATAAAGTCGACACACCCAGGAAAATATCCATATTCATGATATCTTTCAGGTTTCCACTCATTTGACTCTTTGTTCATAGCATCATCTACAATCAGCCTTTCAAAAAGTGGATGAGGAATTGATCTTGCGTATGTTTTTTGTCTAGGTTTATCGCTCATAAGTTACACCTCCTGCTGGAGTGCCCCCAACACCGGGTAAATCAAGAGCGGCACCTTCGGTAGACGCTCCCAAGGTAGCTAGAAGCCTTTGTTCTAGCACATAATCAACATATTCGATATTTTGAGGACATACTGCTGTACACATTCCACAAGAGATACATGACCATAGAGCGACACCGTCGTGTTTATTTTGGAATGTATTGAATATAATATTCAATTCATGTTCGCCTTCCATGTCTCTTACAGGACATATGTCATCACATAATCCACATTGATAACATCGATTTAATTTGAATTCATAAATACGTTGCATTCTTCTATCTTGAATACCTTTAGTGTAAAGATCAAATCTTTCTTCATCACTTAGCGGTTTAGCCCCTTCAGATCTTCTTCTGTCTAGGAACAGATAAGTTATCAGTGCGCAAGCAATAGGACCCCACAAAGTAAGCGCATAGAGTAAGTCGGTTGTAATTTCAGGATAGTAAAGGGCTATATTTGCATTAATTGAAAAAACAGATAACATAATTACCATTGCTATACCATAAACGCCGATTGCAGCTCTAACAGGGTCTTCTATGGGTCTTCGTTCGTGCCCTCTATTAATTACATCTCCATATTGAGGATCGATTACTGCGCCTAATGCCCTATCTATGAACGGAACAGCAACAACTAGTCCAACAATAAGTCCTTGAACTAGAGTACCCCAAACTTTTGCACTCATTAAAAATAGCTCTATATCATCCAATCCCAAGAAAGGAATCATAGAGAGTGGTAGCCCTATTTTCAAATCAGTAGCAACCTTTAGACATCCAAAAGCCCACAACAAATACCAATCAGGTAGTGGAGGCGGGTAGGCAGTACCAGCAGTAGGATCAGCAGACTCGTGTAATGGAGGTGGAACGAAAGCTCCCAAATAAAACATAATTGATAGTACATAGAATGTATAAACGGTATCTCTTGATAATTCGTGAGGATAAAGAGGCTCACCCTTTACGAGGCTTGCTTCTAGAACAGAGTGTTCTTCACGATTTTCTAGTTTTCTTATTGTATCAAGTTCTTGTTGTTCCTGTATAGATTCGCCTATCATTTCTGCAGCATCATCTTCTAGTATATTTTCTTCGCTCATTAGTGAGGTTCAGCCTCCCCTTGGATCCATACTAACGCCATATGAATTATCATAAGAACTGTACCTACTAAAGGAAGTACAAAAATATGAAGCCAGTACATTCTTGTTACAGTATCTGCAGTAACTTGCGTTCCTCCAAATACGATTTGAGCCATTAATGGGCCCATTGCAGGGATAGAAGTAGCCATTTCAAGGCCAATTGCAGCAGCGGCATATCCGAGTGCATCCCATGGCAGTAGATATCCCGTGTAACCAAAGAAAATAGTTACAAGTAATAGTATAACTCCTAGAATCCAGTTAACTTCTCTCGGATTTCTGTAAGCACCTACAAAGTAAACTCTCATCATGTGTAAAAATACTGCTGCGACCATGAAGTGTGCAGCCCAATGATGTATAGCTCGCATTATGTATCCAAAAGCTACTTTTGTCATTATGAGTTCCATAGATTGATACGATCCCGATGTGGCATGACCGTTTTCGTCAAAAGTTATTTCACCATCAGGTATATAGTAGAATCCAAGATAAATTCCAGTTATAACTAAGATTATATATGCAAAAAACGAAAGTCCTCCTAGCGAATAGAAAGGATACCAATACCAAACAGATTTTACATTGTACCTTTCAGTGTGGGATTGTGGCATTGTCCTTCCACTTGAAGGTAAAAGTGTGAATACAACTGAATAATATTCTCGTTTGGCCAGAGAAGCATATCTGTGTAAAGCAAATCTTTCATCAAACCAGTTCCATGTTGCTAGCAATACTCGTGGAAGAGTTCCGGAAACATACAAGTACCCTACAGTCAGTACAGCCAATAATAACTGAAGGAAAATTAATGGGAAAGTATATTTCCTCATTAACTCTTCAATTATAGGTGTATCTCCAGCAGCACTGACAGGTAGTGCAAAGAAAGTAATACTTCCCAATAGTGCAGCCAAAAGTAGTCTTATTTTCATCCTTGCCCGCAATACTTGAGCCATTCGATTTGAGTCATTAGCCCAACTAAACCTCCATCTTTTTCTTCTATAGGTACCACAGGAAGACCATAAGGAGCTGGTCCTTCTAATAATTCGGCAGCCATAACTTCACGACCTTGTTCATCTACGTTTTTGATAACTGAGAGTGGATCAAATAACGATAAATGACATGGACATAAGAACATATTTTCGTAATCATTTCCACTGATAGTACTTGTCCCTTCTGCGCTAAAAACAGGTTTACAGCACAAGTGAGGGCATTTGTATGTGTGGTACGCCATTAGGTATGCATTACCATCATCTACACTTACTCCCAGACCATTCATAGATGGCTCAGCAGGTACTTTAGCCAAGGCTAACTGTATCTCACAAGCTCCCAACTCTTGCTCTAAATCTTTTGGAGCCCAATTGACAATTGCTACATCCCAAAGATTAAAATCTTCTTTTTTAGCGACACTTCCACCCATGTTTTCATACCATTTCCCGCTTTCAGATTTATAAGTTAAGGTCTCGTGGGCATCATCATCGTTACACCTAGTAACGGGCGGTGGAAGCAATGTTTTTAGTGCAGGAACTGCAAGAGCAGTGGTCATTCCAGCTCCAGCCAATCCTATTGCACCCTGTAAGAATCCTCTTCGAGTTATATTCATTTTATCTTTCAAGTTTTGTTATAACTTTACTCCTCCTCTTCTTTAGCTCTAAAACATCAGGCAAAAACGATCTTCTATAGAAATCAATCATTAATCCCATTATCATAAATGCCATAGCTAGTGTAAATGAAAGGAATTGTTGATCCCATCCTTCCAATATTCCATATATAAATAATGAATCATACATTATTTCAAGAACTAATAAAATCAAAACAATAGCAAATATTTCACCTTGTTCTTTACCTGGAGTTTCACGTACTACTTTTCCTAGATCTTCATCTTTGTACGTTCCTAATAGTTTCTGTGCATCTTCTGGAGTAATTTCTCCTTTGGCTATTTTTTCGAGTAAATCGTTAACCTCGGTAATGTGCACTACCTCCTCTAATTACGACGTATGCTAATAATATCATAACAAATACCACAGCTATTGCCAGCAAGGCAATCCAGTACTGCATTAAACTTACGCCCAATTCATGTATTGAAGCTTCTTCAGAGACTACTTGGGGAGTCCCTATTGATACTGAAGAAATATATCCCCATTGATCTCCATTAGTTCCAACTCCATTTACTACATTATAATATATTGTGAATAAAGCATCTCCAGCACCCTCACTTGGTGCAGTCCATTGAAAAGTCCAATTTCGTTGTGCATTACTATCTGCATTATGAGAAATATATTTTCCACCTTCACCTATCCAGTAAAGTGCGCCAGTTTGGAATGCCCCTTCACTAACTTCAGCTAAGAACCCTCCATAGCGGATGGCTTCAGGATCTGAAATTACATTCGTATCATTAATTACAAGAGAAATATTGTACGTTGTATCGGGAACATATTTGGAAGGAATGCCGTCGAGCATATACATGCCTTCATCTAGTTGTTCATCCATGTGGCATGTACATCCATTAGCAATGCTGTCTTTTGCCCAATCTTCTCCAGCACCTTGCTGATCACCTCCTGCAGGGTAACCGTTAACACTCATGCCGACAGACATGACTGTAATCAATAAGATTGCAAGTAGTGCGTAAGTTCCTTTTTGATTCGTAGCCAAATTTAGCTCCCCTTAAGGTGGCATATTATCGAAGTGAGCGCTATATAAAAATATAGTAATATTTTAGGCACTTTTTGTACAAGGCTATAGTATTATTAAATAACTGTTTTGATAGTTCATGAAAGGTAGTAAATTAAGTGAAAAAACAGGCTTAATTTTACTAGGTCTTTTGGCGTTTGTATTCCGCTATCCCATTACAGAGACGCCTACTGGTTCAGATAATTTTTACTATATCTCAGCAGTTAAATCCATATTAGTTCACGGAGAGATATTTTGGGCTGAGAATATACTTTCAATATATGGTTTATTTCCTGGGACAACTCCACTAGGAAGTCTAATATTAGCTAGTACAATCACTGAAATTACGGGATTATCAGTTCACAACTATCATTTGATACATAGTATTTTCTTATCATTACTTTCTACGTTTGGCTTCTTTCTTCTTTCGGGCGAATTCACTTCAAACTACAAGAGCCGTTGGTTTTCATCTTTAGCATTTTCACTTGCCCCCAGGTTTCTGACTTTTACTTTGTGGAGATTTTCATTGCGTTTTTCTTTAATTGCATTACTTCCTTTCTTTATGTGGGCTATTCTCAGGATAATGAATAAAAAATATGGCCGCAATCCTAAAAAATTATTAATTTTAATATTAATATTCGCCCTTCTTCTCCCCTCATTGCATAGAATGGGATTACTTTTACCAGGTTTTTTTGTATCCTTTTTCGTATCTTTTTTATTGTGGCAATGGCAAGAAAATGCATTGAATAGAGAGCGTGCAGGGAGGCAAGTTTTTATGTTTATATTATTTTTAGCTTCATATTTATTTTATCTACAATATTTAGACTTTTCACCCTATTCCCCCAATGATGAGTTGATTGGAGTATACTATCTAAACGAGGGGACAATTCTATCAACAATAGTCAATCTTGGTTTTTACTATTTGATTAACGTTGGGCCAATTATGTTTTTATCATTGATAGGAATAATTTTTTGGATTCAAGAAGGAAGAGTGCCATTTAGCTACATGTTTTCATTTACATTATTGGCGTTATTCTTATTTGCAATATCCGATCTAATTTATATCCCATACATATTCACTTTTTTCATACTCTTATTTGTAGCTCCAGGAGTTGATTTTTTCCTAGATAACCTTCAGGATTACAAAGGAAGATTAGGTGCATTTCTTACGATATTGTTAGTGTTAACAATATCATTTTCTAGCTTAGATTTGTCATACAGAGTAGATGCCCATGAGAGAGAGGAATTTTACTACTCATATAATATTAGCGAGAGTAGCATTTCAACAGGCCTCTGGATCAATGAAAACTTTTTTTCAGAGATTATTGAATCCAATGATCAAAAACAACCGAGAAGAGTAGTAGCTTACTCAAATTCGATAAATTTGGCTGATGCATCAGAATTATCTTCAAATCAGATAGATTTATCTGGAATGGAATTAAAACGCTATTCTATTTTTGATTTATACTGGTATGGAGAAGATCATCTATGGGAATGGGAAAATGCTTCAAATCAAACTAATTTCGATGTAAATTTATCGTTAGTTAATCTAGGAATGTCTAACTTTAGTGGCAAATCATCAACATCTTCTATTGCCGTTAGCAGTTACTACAAAAGCATGCCAGATTATAATTTTAAATTGTATTACAGTGAAGAGTTAGCACTGTATTGGACAAATAATTACTAAATATGCTAATGTTTTTATACAGGCCCGACTGGCGCAGTTTCCTTATTAGGAGTTAAAACAAAATGGCACGAATGCATGCAAGACGTAAAGGTCGCTCAGGTTCTAGTCCGCAGACTAGAAAAGAAAATCCTAAATGGTCACCAAAAGCTAAAGATGTTGAAAAATTAGTTATCGAGTTATCCTCAGAGGGTAAATCTTCGTCAGAAATAGGAATCATTTTGAGAGACATGCACGGAGTTCCAAGCGTAAAATTAGCAACAGGTAAATCTATAACTTCTATTTTGTCAGATGGCGGCGTAGCATCATCTCTTCCTGAAGATTTGACTAATCTTATGAGAAAAGCAGTTCGTCTAGGTGAACACTTGAAGATAAATAAAAAGGATATCCATAACACACGTTCACTAAGGTTAACTGAAGCTAAAATTCTTCGATTAGTTAAGTACTATCGCTCAAATAAAGTATTATCAGAAAATTGGAAATATTCATTATCTGACGCTAAGCTTTTAGTAGGATAATTACAAACTTCAGATGGCAGATTGGTGTCTATTAGTAATAGATTACAAATCTCATCTAGTAAATCTTGATTCTAAAATAATTGAAATTAAAAATTTTGGAAATTTCCCCTCAGAGTTTCTAAAAGGTCAAAAAAAAGGTGTTGAGTTTGACTTATTTAGTAAAAAAGGTAAATTACTCCCACATAATTTATCAGATATTCAAAAAAATTTAATCAGAGGTCCTCAAATAATATCGCCTAAAGATATTGCTTGGCTTGTTTACAGTTCTGATGTTAAATCAAATGACATAGTTATCGAGGCCGGAGGAGGGTCGGGAGCACTTACGACAGCTTTAGCACAATCGGCATTTCCAAAAGGTAAAGTCATTACTTTTGAAAAGAATAAAAAGCATCTTGAAATAGTAAAAAAGAATCTCAAACTAAGCCAATTTTCAGGTCAAGTTGAACTAAGAAACGAAGAATTAAATGATCAAACTGAAATTATCTCTTGTAATTCAATAATTTTGGATTTACCAGATCCACAAGAACTAGTTAAATGGGCTGAAAAATCGTTGGTGTTAGGAGGTAAGTTGTTGTGTTATGTACCTACAATAAATCAAGTAGAAAATCTGCTCAGTTCACTGAATGGGTGGAGTGAAATAGAAATCAATGAAATGATGCACAGAACTTGGCAATCAAGGCTAGAGGCCATACGACCTAATACGAACATTTTGGGACATACTGGCTTTATCGTTTCTGCTAGATTATTGAATAAGTAGATATCTATTTTACTAGTCGCCTTCATATGTTTTTGATGTCATCTGTAGAGGAAGTAATTATCATAGGCTCAGGTCCAGCAGGCTACACGGCAGGCTTGTATACAGGAAGAGCAATGCTCAAACCTAAATTATTCGCGGGTTTTGCAAGTGGCGGACAATTAATGCTTACTAGTGATATAGAAAATTTCCCAGGATATCCTGAAGGTATAGGCGGTCCCGAAATGATGATGGAATTGAGAGCGCAAGCTGCAAGATTTGGTTGCGATATTATTGATAAAAATGTAGATTCGATTGATACTAGTTCTCATCCGTTTAAGGTGAATGTAGGTAAAGATCAATTTTTAACCAAATCAATAATTATCACAACAGGTGCAGAAGCAATATGGCTAGATGCAGGTAATGAAGAGAAGCATAAAGGACAAGGAATATCTTCCTGTGCTACATGCGATGGAGCATTTTTCAGAGACAAGGAAGTCATAGTAGTTGGAGGTGGAGACTCGGCCATGGAAGAAGCTACTTTCCTTACTCGATTCTGCAGTAAAGTCACCATTGTTAACAGAAGAGAAGAGCTTAGGGCCTCACAAATAATGGCAGACAGAGCTCGAGATAATGATAAGATTGGATGGAAATTAAATAGAGTAGTAAAAGAGTGGGTAGGAGAACAAGGGAATTTTGAAGGTGTAGTTCTTGTAGACACTATATCAGGTGAAGAAGAACTATTCAAGTGTGACGGTGCTTTCATAGCTATAGGACACAAGCCCATGACAAACTTCTTAGGAAATCAGATTGAGTTGGATAATCATGGTTACATAGTTCCTAAAGAAAATACCATGACAAATGTTTCTGGAGTATTCGCAGCAGGAGATGTGGTTGATACGCGATATCGCCAAGCCATTACTGCAGCAGGTATGGGATGTATGGCTGCAATTGATGCTGAAAAATGGCTTGAAGAAAATTAATTCAAATTAACAATCATTTTTTAGAACCCCCTATCAATGGCCATAAGTGCAGCGTCAGCTTTCTCTTAGCGATTCAGAAGATGCCATCAGTCCAATAATAGGTACAGTTTTGATATTGGCAATTATGGTTTCTATAACGGGAACCATGCTTGCTTGGGGCATTCCTCAGATTCAAGAAAGTGAAGCTTACGCAATTTACACTTCTGCTCAAAATAATTTTTTGAATTTTGATGCTGACCTAGATCAAGTAATAGTCCAAGGTGAAGGCAGTTCCCGTTCATCAACAGTATCATTCAGTGCTGGAACATTTGTTCACCGTGAAAATCTAGACGAAATCCGTTATTATTACGAAACGACTTCGTGGTCATCATTTGAGATTCTTGGAGTAAAAAATGGAGCAACTACATTTGCAATAATAGATAATAAAGAAGTTATAGACGATTTTGATATAACTATATCTTATCCAAACGGAACTACTTTGGAAGTTAAATCTTCAGATTTTATAGCCTCAGGATTTCCAGCTTTGGTTTACGGAACTTCAGCCACATATACAAGTACAGCTAACGATACTGTTGTTGGTGGATTTTTCATATATGGCGTAGACTCACTTTCGTATAAATATTCCTCTGTCTCAGGCGTTTACAAAATGCGTTTATTCAACGGCGGAATAGTTACTAGAGAGCCAGGAGGTATTTTCTTTGTAAGCTCTAAACCTATTATCCGATCTATTAGCACAGACGATTCTTATGAATCACTGGTTTTGTACCAAACAGATTACAATATGACTACCGGAGCTAAATCTCTAACTGGAGGAAATTATAATTTTGAAGCTAGGAATCAAGGAGGAAAAGATTCTTCTTTTGAAGTCTTCAATGTAAGAATGGGTTTTAGCGGCGACAGTTCAATGGCATTAAAAAATTATTATTCAACTTATTGGAGTTTCAGCCCCGAAACATACACCATTTCTAGTACCCAATCAACAGCAGCAGCTAACATGGGCTTTGAGGAAGATATTTTTTACAATCAAGATACTGCATTTGACTTTAGAATTTTGGAGAGAACAATTCATGTTACGTTTAACCTCCGATGATTCTGGTGCATCTCAGTTAATAGGTTACGTATACACTGCGTTAATTTCAGTTTTAATTTTATCTTCGATGATGCTAACATCAAGCACTATGTTGAATGGCAGTGTTTCGAATACAGCACAGGAAGAGGCCGAACAGCTTGCTCTATATTTTCAATTGGCAGTAGAAGATTTACTTAATACAGTAAGAGAGTATCCAGGTTCCTCTCCAGTAATGGTTTTAGATACTGGAATAGAAGCAATAAATCATGGTATACAATACAAAGTAACTGGTTTAACTACAGGATTAAAAGTGACTACAATCCAGCCTCGGGGAGGGTCGTTTGAGGTTAACTTTCCATTAGCGCCGGCAACATCAATTGAAACTACAAATTCCGCATCTTTAAAGTCTACTACTTCTTATATAGTCATATCCTATGATGATAATCTAAAGGTTGTCAAGTTAACCTCAGGATGATAAAATGAGTGCTGCAAAAGAGACATTGGACGGGGCTTCTGGATTAATTGGTGAAGAAGAGGAACAAATTGACGAAACTAAACTTTCATGGAGAGAGCGCCGTAGATTAAACAAACAGCGTAAAGCTGAAGCCAAGAAGCGTAAAGCCGCAGAGAAAGATGGAGTAATCCATGACTTGGTTATGGACGATATCGAGATTGGTGAAGATTTTGAAGAACTAGACACTTATCCAGTTAGGCCGCCTTTTTCATACGTAAGAGTTTTATTCGATAAAAGGGATTATTCTAGGTTTTACTACGTTGTTGAGCCTAAGGCTTCAAAACAAGAGAAGGAAGATTTACAAACAATTAAAGATGTTCTGCAGAGAGCCCTAAATATTGAGAGAGATACTCTAGATGAATCTCAAGAAGAATTTTTGAAACAAGCAGTGGATGATATTTTAGATAGTTACAGATTAAAATCACGAAAGAGTAATCGTGAAAAGATTCATTATTACATAGAGAGAGATTTGATAGGTTATGGTAAAATTGATACCATGATGCAAGATCCTAATATTGAGGACGTTTCTTGTGACGGTCCAGGAGTTGAAATTTTCGTTTACCACAGAAGATTTGAATCTTTAAGGACAAATGTGATGTGGGAAGATGAATTAGAACTTGAACAATACATAATTCGTATGGCTCAGCGTTGTGGTAAACATATTTCGATTGCTGAACCGCTTCTTGATGCAACATTAATGGATGGTTCACGTATAGTCATGACTCTGGGTAGAGAAGTATCTACCAAAGGTTCGACATTTACGATTCGGCGTTTCAGGGATGAACCATTTACTCCTGTGGATTTACTTGAATTCAAAACGTTCTCGTCTATGCAAATAGCATTCTTCTGGCTAGCAATGCAATATGGAATGTCTATGTTGTTTGTAGGGGGTACGGCTTCAGGAAAAACAACTTCACTTAATGCATGTTCGCTTTTCCTTCCTTGGCAACATAAAATTGTTAGTATTGAAGAAACCCGTGAGTTAAATTTACCACATCCAAATTGGATTCCTGGATGTACTAGACAAGGTTTCGGAGGTGAATCGGCAGGAAGTGGCGTAAAGGCAGCTGGAGAAGTTGACATGTACGATTTACTAAGAGCAGCTTTGAGGGAACGTCCTGAGTACATTATTGTTGGAGAAATCAGAGGTGCTGAAGCTTATGTTCTTTTCCAGGCAATGGCAACAGGACATACTACATATTCTACTTTCCACGCAGATTCAATTCAGAGTTTAGTTCACCGTTTAGAAAATAAACCTATTGAGATTCCTAGAGTTTTAATTCCGGCATTAGATGGTATATCAATTCAAATTCAGACTAGAGTTGGTGGAAAACGTGTAAGAAGAAATAAAGGAATTATAGAAATTATAGGTATTGATCCTCATTCTCACGAATTGCTTACAAATGAAGCATTTAGATGGGACAACACCGTGGATGAATTTGTTTTCACAGGTAAATCGTACATATTTGAAAAAATAATGATGAAAGCTAATCTCAATCGTGTTGAGATTATGGATGAGACCAAGAGAAGACAATTAGTAATCGAATGGTGTTTGAAGAAAGGAATTAGAGATTACAAAGACTTTGCAAGGGTAGTTGCAGAATATTATGTACATCCTGAAGATGTAATGAGACAAGTTTACGAAGATATGCAGGTTGGAGGCAAGAAACGTAGGCGTAAAGTTGAAGACAGAGATTTAGATTTATCGAGCTCGGACGATGCTGAAGTAGATGTGTCAGATTTCCCGCCAAAGGTTAGGCAAAAGTATCAAACACGTGAAGCTAAGGAACAAGCCGCTAGAGCTAAGAGTGATGCAAAAATTTCGCAAACAGACGATCCTACTAAGAGAGCTAATCTAATTGCTAAAGAAGAGCAGAGAAGAGCAAAAGTAGAAGCTAGATTGGAGAGCGATCAGTTAAAAGATCAAGCCTATTATGTACCATTAAAGCAACTAAAACCATTAGCTAAGCAAATAAGCCTAGGTGATGTATCATCATTAAATGAAGTTGAAGGAAGAAGAATGTTAAAAGATGTCCGTTCAGAAATGAATAAAAAATCTAAGGCAGAAACTAATATTTCTAAACTAGATGCTTCAGATAAAAAAGAAAAGGCAATTTCTTCAGAGGAAGAAAGAGCATCTAAGGCATTGAACAGTCTAAAAGCTAAGCTAGCAAATAGGGTACAGCGATCAGCTAACCCACGTTGGTGGCATTCATGGCTCTGACCGGTTTAACTGGCTTCGAAACCTTCAGCCGAGTTTTACTTGGTTGGTTTGGCCGAATGGTTACAAAAGATTCGCTTGATTTAAAAAATCAATTAGTGAAAGCAAGAATTCCACTTCTTCCAGAAGATTACGTAGCGTCCTCAGCTATGCAAGTAATTTTAGCTTTTTTAGGGGGGATAGCCGTTTCTCTTGCCATTGTTGGATTTCTAGTTCCACAACTTGAGACAATGGATGATCCTGCCAACGCAGGAGAGAAATTTGATATTTCAAATACTATTCAATATGCAATTATTGGTCTTTTGGTATTTGTTTTGCCTGCTTTGATTGCTTTAGTACAATTTTTGACTCCAGCATTATTAGAAAGTAGTAGAGGAACTAATATGGATAGGCAAATTCCGTTTGCTGCAAGTTATGTTTCTGCAATGGCTGCAGCCAACGCAACTCCTTCGATGACTTTCAAATCTTTAGCTAGGAATAAAGACATTTACGGAGAAATTTCTAACGAAGCAGCATGGATTTACCACAGCATGGAATTCATGGGAAGAGACTTAGTTACAACCTTAAAAGAGGCAGTTGATAGAACGCCCTCAGAGAGATTTGCAGAGTTCATTCAAGGAATTATAGGAACAGTAACTTCAGGAGGTAATCTCAAATTATATTTCCTTAACCGTTCCGAGTATTATGCTCAACAAAACAGAGTTCATGTCAAAGATGTTTTACAACAGATGGCTTTGTTTTCTGAAGCCTATGTAGTTGTAGCTGTGGCGTTACCTATTTTCGCTATGATTATTGCAGTTATTACTTTTTGGGTTTCAGGAGCAGGTATGAAGCTTGAAGAAATACACATGTACTTGTTAATATTTGCAGGATTTCCAGTAATCCAGTTAATTTTTTCAGGTCTATTCTACAGTTTAAGTACGGAGATATCAAACGATTAATGGCTATTAAAGGCAATTTACAGAAGAAGGTATATCGCGATAAGCGAACCGGCGTAAAACGAAGATGGATGGAATACAGCAAAGTTGAAAGGTGGCTGTCGGTTAGAGATAAAGTAACTGATTGGGCACCAGCATTTGTAGCATTTTTTTCTATAATTTTCGCATTATTTTTCTTTATGATTGCTAATATCAATAATACTACCGATGCTCAAACATTAGTAGTTGATACTGATGCAGATAAACAGTTTGATAATCCTTGGCACATGAATGACGGTCAATTTTCATTTACATTTGGTAATACATACAATGAAGCAGGTGGTCAGCAAAATCGTGTTGAAGCAATATATGGATTAGGTCTTCCGGCAATTAGAAGTAATGAGTCTGTTGATTCTGACCCATTGGTAGATGGAATTGAGAATGAAATGACAGCTAATGAATGGTTCCGCTCATTTCCAGAGATTTCTGCAATTGACTATATCGTATTTGGAGTTATTTCTCTGATTTTACCTTATGGAATTTACGGATACCGCAGAGATCAAATTAGAGCTAGAGTCGAAGAAAAATTCCCTGATTTTTTAAGAGATTTGGCAGAATATTGGAAAGGCGGTCTTAGTATGACTGTAGCTATTCAGACACTTGCTAAAGGAGAATATGGAAATCTTAATGACGAAGTTAATAAGATGTCTTCACAAATTTCTTGGGGGGTTTCTTTTGGTGAAGTTTTGGAAATGTTCACAGAGAGAGTGACCTCGCCTATTGTTACTCGTGCAGTTAGGATGGTAGATGAGGCAAATAGGGCAGGCGGTAAAATTTCGGATATTTTACTTGCAGCTTCATACGATGCCCGAGAGATTAAGGCTCTTGAAACTGAAAGAAGGCAAGAAGTAGGTAGCTATGTTACTGTTATTTACGCATCTTTCTTCGTTTATCTTGGAATAATTTTAGTTTTAGCTTCTACATTTATTCCAGCTATTGTTGATTCTTCTGCAGCAACTGGTGGTAGCGGATCAATGTCGATTGGTAACTTAACTATTAGGGAAATGAATGAAGTTTGGATTTCAACAGTTTTCCTTTACAGTTTAATAATTCAAGGAACCGGAATGGGACTGGCAGCAGGGTTCATGTCTACTGGTAGATTATATTCAGCATTTTTGAGAGCTTCATTCCTTTTGTTCCTGGGCTGGTTTATTTTTGAATTAGCTGGCATTACAACATCAATGATTACTCCACAAATTTAGGAGATAATTGGATGAAAAATACTAAAGGACAGATGCATGTTTTGGAAGTATTGCTAGTAGGAGTGCTCTTTACTTCAGCAGTGAATGTGGCAGTTAATATTCTACCTACAAGTGATGCAGATAATTCAGAACAAAGCGATCTTTATTTTTCAGGAATGGAAATCTTAGAAATATTAGATAATTGGGAGCCATCGAATTCTGATATTTCGGCTAAGCACAATGGCTCAACATTATCATGGTGGTTAGCTACGAATAATGATTCAGCAATAAAGCAATACCTGGATGCCGGTTTGCCTTCTTCAATTTCATACAGACTAGAGGGTACTCACGGTTCACAAAATGAGGTTATTGTCGACAGGGAAATCCCCGATGGAGAAGTAAGCACTTCTTTTAGATTAGTGTGGAGCGATAATGAGCTTTGGGATTTAAGTTTACATTTATGGTATGGGTATAGGGAGGCCTAATGAATACAAAAGGTCAACTTCTTTTGGTTTCAGGTCTACTAATGTCTATCACATTGATAGCAGTTAGTAGTACTATTACACATTCAGTTAATTTGGGTGCACATCAGGGTGAAAGGCATGATTTAACGCCTCAAATTAGCTCCATTGAAAGTAATTTTCCTTTAGCCTTAGAATATCAAATTGATCAAGATGATGGCTCAGTTTCAATAATTGAATCATTTGAGGCTGTAGCTGAAGATTTTGAATATCTATTTGCACTTAGAGGTATTTCTTTATCTTTTGATCTTAAATCATCTTCCTTGAATTCTGGAACATATAATTTTGTCTATGAATATATTTTGGGTGATGGAATAATTACTATCACTTTATCTAAGACTACTACTTTTTAATTTAGTCTTGTGAGGATGTAAAAGAAGAAATAGTTTTTTTAAACATTCCTCCGAAACCAATTACTGTAGTTATTAATATTCCAACAAACATTATTAGATAACCTAAGTATAATTGTTCTAAATTGTTATTAAAATCTGCTTGATTAGTTTCTCCATTAAGAGCCATCAATCTGATAAGACCTAAAATAAATCCTGCAATCAATAAAATAAATCCAATACTAATTCCTATTTCTGAAGTTGTAAATCCATCTTCTTCCACATCTGGTTTTCCTTTAAAATCGGGAAAATCATCGTTACCTGTTTCTTCATCAGACATAATATAGCCAGAAATAATAGCTTAATAAGCTTGCCCTTATTATTTTAGTTTATTTTCTTATGTTCTAGAGCGGCTTTCACTAATCCGAAATGTAATGGCGACGGATTATCAGGTCTTGATTTAAACTCAGGGTGAAATTGAGATGCCATAAAATAAGGATGATTTTCTAACTCGAGAATCTCCATACGTCTTCCACTCTTATCTCTTCCAGTGTATTTCATTCCCTTTTCTTCAATTTGTGAGATATATTTTGGATTGATTTCGTATCTGTGGCGATGTCTCTCAAATATAGTATTACTATTGTATAACTCTTGGGCCTTTCCTCCTGAAATTATAACTTCATGATCACCTAATCTCATAGTAGCTCCCATATCCTTTACACCTTCTTGTTCAGGTAATATGTCTATTACAGGATGCTTTCCTTCAGAATCTAACTCTGATGAATTAGCATCTTTTAATCCTAAAACGTTACGAGCGAATTCTACAGTGGCTAGCTGAAATCCAAAACAAACACCAAGGTATGGAGTATTAGTTTCACGGGCCCATTTAGCACTCATTATTTTTCCCTCTGAGCCTCTACTTCCGAATCCACCAGGAATTAGAACACCATTTACACCTTCAAGGCTTTTTGTATTTCCTCTATCTTCTAAATCAGGGGCTTCAATCCATCTTATTTTAACTTTACAATCAAGTAATGCTCCTGCATATCTCAAGGATTCCTCATGAGATATGTACGAATCTTTCAAATCAGTATATTTTCCTATTAGAGCAATTTCTATACTATTTTTACCATTTGAAATTCTTTCAGCAAAATCTTCCCATTTAGTTAGATCAGGTGCTTTAGGTGTAAGTCCTAGACGTTTCTCAACCAAGTTAGGTAATTTTTGTTCAAGGAAGACCATAGGTACATCGTAGATGGATCTTGCATCAGGGGCAGAGATTACACATTCGCGAGGTATATCAGCAAAAAATGCTATTTTTGTAGCTATTTCTTCTTCAAGTTTTGTACTACTTCTTCCTACAATAATGTCAGGTCTTATTCCTAGTCCCTGCAATTCTTTTACAGAATGTTGAGTTGGTTTTGTTTTTTGTTCTCCCACTGCACCTACCACTGGAACTAGTGTGGTATGAATGACCATTACATTTTCTTTACCTTCAAGCCTTCCCAATAACCTTACTGCCTCCATAAACGGCATTGATTCAATATCTCCTACAGTACCTCCTAATTCCACCATACAAATGTCGGCTTCAGCACTTTTAGCAGCATTTTGTATTCCATCTACAATTTCACGAACTACGTGTGGAATTATTTGAACGGTTTGACCTAGATAATCGCCGCGCCTTTCTTTTTCAATTACATTTTTGAAAACTTTTCCTGTAGTAATATTATGTTCTTTTGTTAAATTACAACTTAAAAACCTTTCATAATTTCCTAAATCTAAATCTACCTCTGAACCATCAGTCATTACAAAGACTTCACCATGTTCGTATGGATTCATAGTCCCAGCATCTACGTTTAGATAAGGGTCAATTTTAACAGCTGTAACTTTGTATCCTGCGCGTTGCAGTAGTAGGCCAGTAGAAGACGATGTAATTCCTTTTCCTATTCCAGAAAGAACTCCGCCGGTCACAATTATATATTTCATTGACTCAACGGACTAATATATGTTGGAAGCTCCCTATAAGGCCGTCGGTGCACTTAAACCCCTTTTCATTGATATACTGTGACTATAGATATCAAACGGCATAATAGAAAATTGTTTTGGTTTGATTTAGAGCCCAACAATGAAAAAGAATTTATTACAATTTATATTTTAATAGATGATAAAATAACACTAATTGAAACAGGCCCAGCTTGCTCGCATGACAACTTAATTAGGGGAATAAATAAAGCTGGATTCACATTGTCAGATATAGACTTTATTGTTCCTACTCACATTCACTTAGATCATTTTGGCGGAGGAGGACACATTATGGAAGTTTGCCATAATGCTAAAGCAGTAGTACATCCAAATGCAGTATATCATGTTTCTAATATAGATAAGTGGTGGTCAGGTAGTCTTGGTTTTTTAGGAGATGTTGCAGAGTTATACGGAGAGCCTTTACCAATTCCTGAAGAAAGGATAATATCTGCTGAAGACGGCTTTAAACTGGATTTAGGAACGTCAACGTTGAATGCCATTCACACACCTGGACATGCTCCACATCACATAACCTGGATAAATAATGAGTCAGCTTTTGTTGGCGATTCTCTGGGACTTTGGTATCCGGAGATAAATAAGGCATTTCCGGTTACTCCAGGATATTACCGGCACGATTTGGCTCTGCAAAGTATAAGCTACATGTCTAAATTGAAGATCGATGAATTATTTTACACACATTTTGGACCAAGGCCAGCAGCAGATGCGTTTCAGCAGACTATTCATGAATTTGAGACTTGGATGTCTACTGTTCAAGATGGAATTAATGAAAATCTCAGTTCAGAAGAAATATTGGATACTTTATTTTTAACGCAAGACGGATTAAAGCTTACAGATATTAAGCATGGAATACATCAGAGAAACACTCATTTAGGCTCCATTGAAGGGATGATGGGTTGGATTAAAAGAGAAAATGAGAAAAAATAATACTATTTCAGCAGTTGAGCAATCTCCATTTCCTCATGTAGTTGTTGAAGATTTTCTAGATGATGATACCTTAGATTTAGTAATTGATGCGCTTGCAGGACTTGAATATAGTTTTAGTGAATCTGATCTTTTTAGCTATTGGGCAAGTGTGAAGTTAACTGACATTGATCATCCTGCACTCAACGTTTTAAGAGAAGATATAGGCGATAGTTCGTGGAGAAAAGAAGTTACCCAAGCTTTTCAAGTTTCTAAATTATCTAGAATTGACATGGCTGCATACGTTTATGGGCAAGGGGATTTTTTACTGCCACACGATGATCAAGTAGAAGATCGCATCATTGCTTACAGTTTACATCTAACTCCAGATTTAGAAGAATTGGATGGAGGTTCGCTAGATCTTTTTGAAGGCAGAAAAGATGGTACTTCTAAATTAGTCAAATCAATAATTCCTAAATTTAATTCATTGAACATGTTCGAGGTTTCGGAGACCTCTTGGCACCAAGTTAGTGAAATTTTAACAGATATTCAGCGATTAACTCTTACAGGCTGGTACCATGTCTGAAATTAATTTTTATTATTTAGAGAAGCCTACGCTTTCTAATCTAAATAGAATATTTGGCTCAGCAGATATTCCTTTTATTCGCTTGTCTAAGTTTTTGTCTAAAGAGGAAGTAAATTTTGAAATGAAATTACAGAGGGATGAAAAAATAGGTTTTTACAAAAGATATGTGCGTCCTTCCCATCTTGGAGATTTTTGGGAGTCTAAAGATTTTCTTAGTTTTTTAGAATCAGGAACTGGTCTTAATCTTAAATTTCGTTCGTCACAAGGCCAAACTTATGGTCCCGGTGATTATTCTCTTCTGCATTCTGAGGAATTTGAAAGAAAAAGGTTAGTAGTAGTTTATGATTTCACAAATAATTGGAATATTGAGTGGGGTGGACACGACATTTACACTTCTCCAGAAAAGGATCCCTTGATTTGCAACAGAGATGCAGGAACACTGATGCTAACTTTGCTTGATGAAGGCGATTATTCCTGTACAAGATACGTTAGTTTGAAATCAGATTCTAAAGTGGTTATTGACAAGGTTATTTTTGATTTGAAATAATTACTTATTTTTGAGTACCTACGCTGTTTTTATATCTCACATTCAAAAGTAATCTTTTGGAGATTATTTTGTCAGACTCAGTTAACCTTGAAAAAATTAAGACGGAACTACTTAGTGGCAATCCAATTTTTGTCTTTGATGAAGAAGGAAGAGAATCGGAAACAGATATTTTCTTTTATGCTAAATCAGTTACGAGCAATAATTTGCATTATTTGAGAAAAAATGGAGGAGGAATGATTTTCTTAGCATCAGATTATTCGATTTCAAGGAAATTAGGTATTCCTTTCATGGAAGAGATATACGAGGCAGCTTTTTCAAATTCGAATGATTTTACAATATTAGAGATGATGAAACACCATTCCTTGCCTTACACAAAATCTAAATCTTCGTTTTCCATATTCATTAATCATAAAGATACTTTTACCGGAATAACAGATGACGATCGTTCCCTAACAGCACGTTCATTTTCAGAAGTTTTTGAAAAAGCTGAGACTGTAAGTGCCGATGAATCTAGAAAAATCATGGGAAATTCATTTAGGAGTCCAGGCCATGTACCAATTTGCATAGCTGCCTTCAATGGACTTTCTGAGAGGCAAGGACATACAGAATTAATAACTGAATTATTTAAAAAAATAAGTTTAACGCCTGTTGCATTAGGCTGTGAAATGGTTTCTAAATCAGGTAAATCCCTAACACGTTATGAAGCAGAGATTTTTGCAAAAGATAATGGATATTTATTTTTAGAGGGTCAACATATCAAAGAGGCATGTCTGTGAAAGTTGTAGCTACTGGTGTTTTTGATATAATTCACATAGGTCACGCCCACTTCTTGAATGCAGCAAAAGAGCACGGTAATCATTTGACAGTAATTGTAGCCAATGATGCTACAGTCAGGAAGATGAAAGGGGAGCCCATTTTATCAGACAAGAGGCGCTCGGAAGTAGTTTCTCAACTTAAACCAGTAGATGAAGTTGTAATAGGAAGAACAGGAGATATGCTTGATATTATTGTTGAAGACATAAAACCTGATGTTATTGCATTAGGTTTTGATCAACGTTTATTTACGACAAAAGAATTAGCAGCTAAACTACTGGAAAGGGGCTTAGATGTCAAGGTAGTCCGGCTGGAAGAAATGGAGCAAGATTTAGCAGGTTCACGTAAAATAATTTCTAAAATTTTAAAGATATATAGGAAAAAATACAGTTCTGAATAATGGTTTTTACAGGAATAATACAAGAAAAAGCACAAGTATCTAGTGTTGAAAAATCACAAGGTTTTTCTAGTATTCGAATTGAGGCAAGTTCAGATTTTGTAAAAGGAATTAAGATTGGAGCAAGCGTTTCAATTGATGGAGTTTGCTTAACAGTTACCTCAATAAAGGAAAATATTCTGGCTTTCGATATAATTATAGAAACCTTAAGAGTTACTAATTTATCAAATTTAGAGGAATCTGACTTAGTTAATCTAGAAAGGGCAGCACGTTTTGGGGATGAAATTGGCGGACATATTATTTCAGGCCACGTTTCTGGAATCGTTAAAATATCAAAAATAGAAAAGACAACCAATAATCATATTCTTTCCTTGAAAACAAGTGATGATTTGATAAAATATATTTTTCCAAAGGGGTATGTCTCACTAAATGGAATAAGCTTAACTATTGGGGAAGTAAATAAAATAAAGAATATTTTCACAGTTTATTTAATTCCCGAAACGTTAAGAATTACGACCATGCTAGACAAGAAAATTGGAGATATGATTAATTTAGAAATTGAAACGCAAACCAAAAATACGGTAGATTTAATAACTGAGATGCAGGTTATAAAATAATGGCAAAGTCAGTAGCGATTGTGGCAGGAAGTTATCATAAAGACAAAGTAGAAAAAATGGTTGAAATGGTTAAATCAATGTCTTTTGAAAACAATCTGCTGATTGAGGAAATAAGCTGGGTTCCAGGGTCAATGGAACTTCCACTACAGGTTAAACGTTTGTTACTTAGGGAATCAATTGAAGGTGTTATAGTTTTAGGAATTATTGAAAAAGGAGAGACAGATCATGGCCTAGTTATGGGTCAGGCAGTCACTAAGTCAATTATAGATTTACAATTACTTTCAATGAAGCCTATAGGTTTTGGAGTAATAGGTCCAGGTGCTGAAGAAGAACAAATTGACAAAAGAGTAGAAGTTCATGCTAGGCAGGCAGTATTAGCAGTCTCGGAAATGTTATTTAATTAAATTTCTTTTTTATTTTCCAATTACTCATTTTATATTTTTCTATCATATAGTGGAGAGCATGGTAGAAGCTTGGTAGAGCAAAAACAGCCATTAGGAGAGAGAATAGGACTAGTGTAATAATTAATGCAAAGAAATTTCTCAATCCAATAAATTGACTACTAAAGAAGGAAATAAGAACTCCTGAGAATACCCCTCCCATTGTGGTAAATGTTGCTTCTACAACAGACTGACCTGTATTTTCAACAGCTTTTTGAATTCCTTCAGGAGTAGTACCTTCCTCTCTTACTCTTTCGGTAATTTGAATTGAATTATCAATACCAATTCCGATAATAATTGTTCCAACCATTGCGGTAAAAATATTTAGATTAGTTCCCCCAGCATCAACAGTAGCTGGATACCATAGAATCACTAACAAGATGGGTAAGAATGTTATTACTCCGAATTTAACTGAACTAAAAATCACAATCATTGTTATCAAAACTAAAAGTAAGCTTAGCTTAATTGTATCGAATTGAGTTTCTTGAATTCCTTCATTAATTGCAATGCTTACAGGAGGACCACCAGTCAACTGAGACATTTGCGCATCGTGGGCATGAATTTGTTTATCTCTTAAAAATGCGATTTCATCTATCTCGTTAACTAAGATTGTGGTATCATCAATATTGATGTATGGCATGCTAACATAGATTAATGCTTTATCGTATTCATCAGTCAAAAGCATAGCTCGCATTTCATCGGTGAATGACTCGTAAAATACATCAATCATATCACTCCTTAGTTGCTCTCTACTGTATAGTGGATTTATATCAATCCAAACATAATCGTCACCAAAAAAATCACTATGTAAGAAATCCCAAAAGCTACCGTCGAATTCAAATTGAGTTTCACCATCTAAATCATCTAGAGCTATAGTGATATGAGCCGATTTGAAAAAGTCAACGATAGAAAATGCTGAAACATTTATGATTTCATTAGAATTTCTATTAGTAACAGATAAATTATTTATTTCGCCTTGAGTCCAATTCATCACATCTAAAACATCTAAATCTTTAGCAGCCGGCTTTAATCTATCTTCCGGTCCGTTTACTAGTAAAATTCCAGTTTGCCCAGCTTCAAATTTTTCAGAATATTCGCCTAATTTCTTAATTGAATCTATATCTTCAGGTGCAGATTCACTTCCTTTGATATCTTGATCCATTACTGCAATTCTTGCTATTGAGTAAGATGTTGTTAGGAGTAGAACTAATAGAATCGCTTTCCATTGTTTTGTTGATAAGACAGCTATACTTTTCCACCCTTCAGATTTATGCCTAGAATAATTAGTTAGCTTCATAATTGCGGGAGTCATACTAACTGTCAGAAAGAATGCGCACATTACTCCAACAATCATAGTAAATCCAACAGTTCTCATTGGAGCAATTGGAGAAATGAAGAGAGCAGAAAAACCAATTGTATCAGTTACGGCACACAGGAAAGTTGCTTTTCCTGTTGTAAGTAATGCTAAAAATGTAGCTTTTGGCATTTTATTTCCTTCGTCTTTAAATTCCACAATTCGATTAGCAACGTGTAATCCATAGTCAACACCAATTCCAACCAAAATTGGTCCGGCTGCCACGATCATTGGGGTCAGAACCACTCCAGATAAATTTACAATCCCGAGAGTCCAAATTAGAGCACAAAAGATTGGTACTAAAACTACAGGTATGGCCAACCAATTTCTATGAAAAAATAGCATCATCGCGATTACTATTCCCAATGAAATAGGTAACATTGTTAGTAAATCATCGTATAATCTAGCAGTTACTTCGTGAAGAACAACGACAAGACCAGTTTGAGTCATATCAGTTCTAGCATTATATCTTTGATCAATATGCTCTTGAATCTTAGCGATCATTTCTTCTTGTGAAGCATCATTATTTTCGCCTTGATATTTTAGGGCGAATAGAATTACTGCCGTATCAATTATCTTATCATCATTTGTATCTATAGCAAAATTTTGTAAAGCTGATGACGTACTATCGTATATTTGGTCTACTCTATCCTGATCATCGGGTATATTGTATGTACCGGTCAGATTTACAGTATCATCGTCATTTTGCTCAATACTTAATCCACCAAATATTTTCCCTTCAGTTGCTTCTATAAATCTGGCATTTGTTGAGTTAAATTCCTTAATTAGAGTAGAAATACTTAGTGTAAAGATTATTCCGTCTTTATCACCTCGATCAGCCTGATAAGTTTCTAAATCTTCACTTTGTCCATATTTATCAATTGTAGTTTCAAGAAGAGCAATTTCTTTCAAAGTAGGAACATATGTAATATTATCGACCACAATATCATTAAAGACATTAGGATTATTTGCATTTCCTGTTTCAATATAGACAATGATTAAATCAGTTGCCCAATCTTGTCTAACTTCAATTAATATTTCTGTAGATTCCTCACCTTCAGGAAGATATACTTCGATATCTCTTGTCATATTCTCTTCGAAGGTTAAGGCAGATTGCAGAAGAAGTACAGTTATTAGACTAAGAACGGCAACCGTGGCTACAGCATTTTTCAAAATTATATTAGTATAAATTTGAACTCCGTTCTCTAAAGCCTTTGTAATCACAAGAGCCCTATCGAGGCCTCAAAATAAATGTAATCTTAACTAGAATAGTAGTATTCTTTCTTATTTTTCTGTTCTCTGTCCAATCTTGAACCTGGTTTATTGACACGAGGTCTGTGAGTATTTTTGTCACGTCTAAACGTCACATCAACTCTTTCCAAAAAGATGTTCATTCCCTCTCTCATTTTGTAAGGCCCTTCTACAATTCCTTTATTTCCTGGATCTCCACCGAAGCACAATATTCCATCTGAAATATAATCTATAAAGTAAATATCATGGTCTACAATAAGGGCTGACTTTCCTCTGTTTTCCATGAATCTTCTAATGGTTTTAGCAGTTACCATTCTTTGGTTTGCGTCAAGATATGCAGAGGGTTCATCTAGCAAGTATAGGTCAGCTTCCTTGAGTAAACATTCTGCAACGGCGATGCGTTGCAACTCACCTCCTGATAGAGTTTGCATTTCTCTTTCTAGTAGAGGTTCCAAATTGAGAGGTCGATTTAGTTCAGTACTGAATGTATGCTCATCATAACCTTCAACTGATTGTAATAAATCTTGAACAATTATTCCTTCTTGAATATCTATGTATTGAGGTTTGTAAGATACAGCTATCTCGCTTTCAATTTCACCTTCATCAGGCTCTAAATCTCCTGCTAGCATTTTAACAAATGTTGTTTTACCCGTAGCATTCGCACCTACTACTCCCAAAACTTGACCACTTAGAAGTTCGCCAGCTTTTGCTTCAAGACTGAAACTACCTAATTTCTTTGATAATTTCGGCCATTGAACAAGCCTTAGTCCATCCCATCCTGTTCTTGGTGGGTGTTCTAGGAATTTAATTGGTTTATCTCTTATTCTAACATTTTGTTCTACAAGATATCCTTCAATATATGCGTTAATTGCCTTGCGTGTTGTTCTAGCAGGGGTAAATATTCCAAATGCTCCTTTTTTACCATAAACTATGTGAGTTAAGTCTGCAATTACATCTAAAACTGCTAAATCGTGCTCAATGACAATTACTCTTGCAGATTCAGCTAGTTCTTGGATTATCCTCACAATCCTCATTCTTTCATAAATGTCAAGATAAGATGACGGTTCGTCAAAGAAGTAAACATCAGCTTTCTTTAGTAAAGTTGCACATATTGCAACTCTTTGTAATTCACCACCAGATAATTGGTCTAAATTTCTTTTCAAAAGGTGACCTAATCCGAATTTTTCTACCATTTCATCATATAATCCTCTTTCGTTTACAGAAGATAGAAGTTTCCCTACATTCCCTTTGAAAGCCTTGGGAATATGATCAACATATTGGGGTTTCAACGCTACTTTAACTGTAGATTCATTTAAGTCAGCTAGAAAATCTCTCAATTCACCACGAGGTAATGTTTCAATTACATCTTCCCAAACACTATCATTTGCTTCGAATTCACCAAGGTTTGGAATTATGCTTCCATTCAAAATATTAAATGCAGTAGATTTTCCCATTCCATTTGGTCCTAATATTCCGATTATGGAATCTTTAGATGGAGTAGGTAATCGGAACAGTCTAAAACCATTAAGCGAATATCTGTGAATCATATCAGTTTCTAATTCCTCAGGAAGATTGATTACTTTGACAGCATCACCAGGACAATTTTTAGCTCTCATCAGGCAGGGCGGACAAGCATCCTCTAAAATCTTACATTTATCATTCTCGTCAACTTGTATGCATTCAGCACCGCAAGATCCTGCATATTTCTGTAAATATTCAAAGGCAGGGCTGTTTGGTTTGCATTTATCTTCAAATAGAACGGCGATTCTCATTTTTTTCAATATGATTAAAAGACTTAGTCTTGTCGTATTTCCTTTTTACAATGCGAGTAATTAAAATCATATGGTCATCCAAAGATACTTTTGTCCCCCTTTAATGGGATGGTGTGCGAATTAAATTTACATTACCGGGAAAGCCAGTTGCTCAAGGGAGGCCCCGTTTCTATCGCAAGGGAAAATTTGTAGTTGCGACCGATCCTAAACCAAGCAAAGTTTACAAAGCAGATATTGCATATATTGCCCAGAGAGCTAGAGAGGAGGCCGGAATTGAAGGTCTTTTCGAAGGCCCATTGGGTATGGAAATTTTTGCATACTTTCCATGTCCTAAAAGTAAATGGAGAGTAAAAGTGCCTAGAACAGAAGAACATCATGCAAAGAGGCCTGATGCAGATAATTTAGCTAAATCAGTAAAAGATGGTCTAAGCGGAGTTTTGTACCACGATGATGGGCAAATATCAGAATTGGTAGTCAGAAAGAGAATTGCAGCTCAAGGAGATGGTCCTAGAGTTGAAGTTGAGTTATACAAATTGGAGCCTCTAGAATGAGTTCAATTATAGATGGTAAAAAAATAGCCAAAGAAATTGAAACTGAATTAACCGCTAAAGTAGCAGAAATGGGAAGTGTCCCTAGATTGTCTGTGGTTCAGATAGGAGATGATCCAGCATCTGCATCTTATATTAAAGCGAAAGCTAACGCAGCCTCTAGAGTTGGCATTGAACTTACTCATCACCACTTATCAGTAGATACTTCAGTAAGAGAATTAGAAAATCTTGTTGATAGCCTAAATGAAAGTGAAGATGGCCTCATAATTCAATTACCTATTCCTAAGGCTCTGGAATCGGTTTTAGAAAGAATTAAGCCTGAAAATGACGTAGATGGTTTTCATTCTGAAAATTTAGGAAAATTAGTTCAAGGGATTTCAGGAATGGTTCCTTGTACTCCGGCAGGGATTATTGAGCTATTATACCGTTCTGGAAATGATCCTGAGGGCAAACATGTTGTTGTTGTTGGACGTAGTACAATAGTTGGTACACCACTTTCTCTTCTATTATCTCAGAAAGGAGTAGACGCAACAGTTACACTGTGCCACAGTAGAACTAAATCTTTGGAGGATCATTGTAAACAAGCAGATATTTTGGTTGCTGCAGTCGGAAAAGCTAGTATGATTACTAAGGAGATGGTAAAACCGGGGGCAGTCATAATTGATGTAGGTGTTAACAGAACTTCAGAAGGGCTAGTTGGAGACGTATCTCACGATGTTAGAGATGTTGCAAGTCAGATTACGCCTGTTCCTGGAGGGGTAGGGCCCATGACAGTTGTAATGTTAATGTCGAATACAGTAAAATCAGCTTTAGAAAACTAAGTTTTTGAAAAGTATCCACGGACTAGTCAACTGGCGTTGAGCTTCTTTTGATGTTAAACTCTCAGATAAAATCTTTTGGAGTTCAGGTTTCCTTTGGGCCTTACCAATAAACCAATTTATCAACCATTTTTTTCTAGTATAGTTTTGGATTTTGAAAGAATTTGTTAACTCTTTACCTAGTATCTCCCAAATCTCTTTTTGGTAATTTTCTCCGCATTCTAGATTAAAGTTATTTCTGTTTTCTTTGAAATGCTTCACAGCAATTTTTGCAGATAGAAGGGCATTACCTATCCCTTCTCCAGTAAAAGGATCTACAAGACTTCCAGAATCTCCTACTAGAAGGCAACCATTGCCAAACATTCTTCTTAGTTTCACCTTATCCTTTCTCGGTGAACCCAACGGTAATTGCCATGCTTTTCCACTATCTTTTACTAATTTAGCGTTCTTAAATCGAGATGCAAACTTTTCATCTATTATGTATTTTTGGAGTTCTTTTAATTTCATTTCTTTATTCTTAAAATCCTTAAGTGTAATTCCTAAGCCTACATTGCATGTATTGTCGCCAACTGGAAAAATCCAAAAATATCCTGGAATAACTCCATCCACATAGTGGAATTCTATAGCTCCTTTTTCATAATCGACGCCATCTACACCTTTCCAATATTCTCTAAATGAAGTACTCCAATGCTCCTTTTTGATAAATTCCTCACCATTAATTTCAGATATGATTGTTTTAGCAACAGGACAGTTCACACCTCCGGCACCTATAGTTATTGGAGCGTAGAATTCTTTCTCGTTAGCTCCATTTTTACCTTTTACTCCAATTATTCTATTATTGTCTTCATTATCAATTATTAAATTATTAACTCTGAACTTTTGAATTACAAAGCCTCCATTCTTTTCAACTCGATTCTTTGCTTCATTAAATATGATCCAATCAAAATTTATCCTTGGATAAACATATCCCGTAGCTTCAGAATCTTTAATTTCAACTTTTACTTTTTCTTCTTTTGTGTTACTAAATATTACACTATCAAATATGAAATGTGGGCTTTTTTCAAGGCTTTTTAACATATTCAGTTCTTCTAAGTGCTTTAGAGCTTTTCCACCAACTGCATCTCCACAAACTTTGTCTCTGGGGAATTCTTCTTTCTCTAGTAGTAAAACCTTGAACCCTTCATTAGCTGCATAACAGGCTGTTGCAGATCCTGCAGGTCCACCTCCCACAATAATAATATCGAAATTTACTTCATCATTAGGAACCTTTTTTGTCTCTATATTTCTTTCCCAAAAAATATCAGTTTTGTTCGGCACAATTTTGTAACTTATTGGCGATTAATAAGTGTTTTCAGTATAGCAATACAAATTTTAAGACCTCTGCTAATCTCATGTTAATGGCAGTAGCTTCTAATGCTAATAATTCTAAAAAACATAGAATAATTGGCGCAGGCCTTTCTGGACTTTCTGCAGCAATTAACTTTGCTAAGAATGATGAGAAAGTTGTTATTCATGAATCAAGAGAAGCTGTTGGCATGCAGTTTCATCCTAATTATCAAGTTTTACTAAAGGAAAGTCCAGATACGCCTTCCTCTGAAGCAGGAGCTAAAGAATATCTAAATAGATGGGGATTAAATCCTAAATTTACGTTTAAAAATGCGAAAAAATTTATCTGTTCTACTGAAAAAAGAGATTTTACAATTTCTTTGAAAGAGCCACTGCCTTTGATTCTAAGGGGCGGTGAGAATTCTCTTGAGAGAGGACTTGCTAATGAGGCCAAAGATCTAGGTGTTGAATTTAAGTATAAATCAAGGCCTAAGCCAAAAGCAGGCGACATCCTTTCCACAGGTCCAAAGCGTACAGATATGGTTGCTTTTGGAGCATATTATGAAAATTCAGATTTTCCTAGAGATCAGTTTCTGTACATGCACGATGAAAAATATTCGCCAAGAGGCTGGTATCTGTATGTAATTCCGATGGATGATGATACTATTAAAGTTATGAATTGTTGTTCAAAGCCCTACGCAAAACAAGTTAGGAAATTGTTGTACAAGGCAGTTGAAGAGCGAGATATTTTGAGAAATATTGTTGATGGTGCAAAACCTACAGGCACTGTCGGAGGCCAAGGCGGTGTCGATTTCCCTAAGACTGCAATTAAGGACGGAGTTTACCACACTGGTGAAGCTGCAGGTTTTCAAGATCCTTGGAGAGGATTTGGAATGAATTATGCGATCGAATCTGGAGCTCTTGCTCAGAGGGCAATATCCGAATCCTTAGATTATGATAAATTATGGAAAAAACAGTTTCATCAAAGGAAGAAAGCAGATATTGCTCGTAGAGGAATATTCGCACTTCTTGGTAACCGGGCATTCGAATATGGTATGAGGAAAGTTAAGGATGGAGACGAAGTTGATTGGGAAGAGATTAATCCTAGCGGTTGGAAAAAATCACTAATTTACAATACTTTTTACTCAATGGAGATGGCTAAGAAAACATTGTGGGATTCTTGGTAATGGATCTCACTGGTCTAGTATCATATATTATTTCAGCATTTTCAGTATTGGCGGGAATTGCTATTTTTTTTGGTAATGAGGAATATATGGTTCCAGCCTCAGGCCGTTCTCTTCGATTACCTTGTTCCTTTCTTTTTTGGTTCTTGGCTTTGATTTTTTGGGCCATGGCTGTCAAAGTAGAGGATGACGATAGTATAATATAATCAATTCTTTAGTCAAAAATATGTTGGATTTTGGTGTGATTCGTAATTATTATTCTCAAATGCCTGAGAAGATAGAGCAGGCTAGACACATCTTGAAGCGTTCGATGACATTAACAGAAAAGATTCTTTTTAGTCATTTAGTTAAAATTGAAAAGGAGCCAAAGAGAACAAAGTCGTATGTTGAATTACAGCCAGATAGAGTGGCAATGCAAGATGCTACAGCTCAAATGGCATTACTTCAGTTCGCTCTAACAGGGCGTTCGGAAGTTGCAGTCCCTTCAACAGTCCATTGCGATCATTTGATTCAAGCGAGAGTAGGAAAAGAAAAAGATTTGGAATATGCCAATGAAATAAGCTCAGAAGTCTTTTCTTTCTTGAAATCAGCTTCAGCAAAATATGGTCTTGGTTTTTGGAAGCCAGGAGCTGGTATTATCCACCAAGTTGTTCTTGAGAATTATGCATTCCCTGGCGGAATGATGATTGGTACAGACTCCCATACACCAAATGCGGGAGGTCTAGGGATGGTTGCAATAGGTGTAGGAGGAGCCGATGCTATGGAAGTCATGGCAGATTTACCTTTTACAATTAAATGGCCAGGAATTATTGGAGTTCATTTAACTGGTGAACTATCTGGTTGGGCTTCCGCTAAAGATGTTATCTTGAAAGTTTGTGAAGAATTAACCGTTAAAGGAGGTACAGGCCACATTGTAGAATATTTTGGCCCGGGAGCCTCTACAATATCTTCAACAGGTAAAGGTACAATTTGTAATATGGGTGCTGAAGTTGGAGCTACGACTTCTCTTTTCCCTTATGATAGTTCTATGGATGATTATCTTAGAGCAACAAATAGATCAGAGGTTGCAGATATGGCTAAAGATTTTTCTGAACATCTAGTTCCAGATGCAGAAGTTGAGGCTAATCCTTCGCAGTACTATGATAGAATTATTGAAATTAATTTATCTGAATTAGTTCCGGCAATAGTTGGTCCGCATACTCCGGATTTAGCAAGACCAGTATCTGAATTAGGAGATGAAGCTAGAGAGAACGGTTGGCCGACTGATATTCAAGCAGCTTTGATTGGCTCTTGTACGAATTCTTCCTACGAAGATATGGAGAGGGCATCTTCAATTGCACAACAGGCTAAAAATGCAGGTCTAAAATCAAAAGTTCAGTTTATGGTTACACCAGGTTCAGATACTATTGATAATACTATTAGAAGAGACGGTCAAATGCAAATATTTGATGATATCGGAGGAACCGTATTGGCAAATGCATGCGGGCCATGTATTGGTCAATGGAAAAGAGACGATATTGATAGTGGAGATGTGAATTCTATTGTTTCTTCTTACAACCGTAATTTTAGTGGCAGAAATGATGGCAATCATCAAACATTATCTTTCCTTACAAGTCCAGAAATAGTTACAGCTATGGCAATTGCAGGTAGTTTAGATTTCAATCCCATTACAGACAAGTTAACAGCAGAAGACGGTAGTGAATTTTTACTTGATCCTCCTGAGGGTGATCAATTGCCTGAAAACGGCTTTTTATTTAATCTAGAAGGATTTATACCACCTCCAAAAGGATTGGATTCAGTTGATTTAGATGTATCTTCTGATAGTAGAAGATTACGATTATTGGAGCCATTTGTAGCAACCACCAAGGAGGATTTGGAAGATTTGCCGATTTTAGTTAAAGTCAAGGGTAAGTGTACTACAGATCACATTTCTCCAGCAGGAATTTGGTTACAATTTAGGGGTCACTTGGATAATATTTCAGACAATTGTTACATTGGAGCGCATAATTCCTTCACAGAAGAGCAAGGTACTGCAATCAACCAGCTAGATGGCAATAAGGGAAAAATTCCAAAGGTTGCACGTAATTATTATGAAAGTAATCAGCCGTGGGCAGTTATAGCAGATGTCAATTACGGTGAAGGAAGTAGCAGAGAACATGCAGCCATGTCTCCTAGATTTTTAGGATGTAAGGTTGTCATTGCAAGAAGTATGGCACGTATTGCAGAGACTAATCTGAAGAAACAAGGAGTTTTACCTTTAATTTTTGCAGATGAGTCTTCTTGGGATTTATTGAGAGTAGATGATAGATTAACCATCAAAGGAACTGATGAACTAGGTCCAAACTCTCAAATTACTGTAGAAGCAAAGCACAGCGATGGAACTATGGATACTTTCGTTTGTAATCACAGTATGGATGAACTTCAAGTTGAATGGTTTAAATCAGGTTCAGCTTTGAATTTTTTAAGATCGCAGAATTAAAGGGCTGAGTGATTTACACCCTTTCCGTTTTTTACTGAACCGATAACTTGAGCATGTTTTCCAAGTATTGATACAGATTTCTCAGCGTCAGCTTTGTCAATAATAATAATCATCCCCATTCCCATGTTAAACGTTCGATACATTTCCTTAGTTTCAATATTACCTTTTTCTTGTAACCAATCAAATACAGAAGGAACTGGTAGAGGGTTATCGATTACATACTGAAAATTATCATTTATTCGACTAATATTATCTAAACCTCCTCCTGTAATGTGAGCAATTCCATTAACATTCACTTGATTAATTAATTCCATAACTTCCTTGACATAAATTCTCGTGGGTTCAACTAATTTCTTTCCTAACTCTTTGTCACCGTCAAATAATTTACGAATTAGTGTATATCCATTAGAATGTGGTCCGCTAGACTCAAGACCGATTAGAGTATTACCTTCAGCTATTTTTGTCCCATCTATTATTTTATTTTGTTTAACGTAGCCAACAGATGTTCCAGCAATATCAAAACCATGGACTAATTCGGGAAGAATAGCCGTTTCTCCACCAGATAAGGTACAGTTAGATTGCTTACATCCTTCTGCCAAGCCCATTCCAATCTTAGCCATTAATTCTTCATCTGGCTTGTCTAAAGCTACATAATCCACAAAACTTAATGGTTCAGCACCAACACAAATTAGGTCATTTGTATTCATTGCAACGCAGTCTATTCCGACAGTATGAATTGAGTCCATTTCTTCTGCCAGCAATAATTTGCTACCTACGCCGTCAGTACACATTGCCAATGCACCATCACCAAGTTTTACTAATCCTGCAAATCCATTATCTAGTCTTATAGCTTCGCCGTCGCCTTTTCTATTGACTCCTTTAATTTGGGCAATAAGAGCTTCAGTAGCTCTTTCACTTGCATCAATATCTACGCCAGCTTCAGAGTATGTACTTACCATATTGTTTACATCTTAGCGTAATAATTTTGTACAACTGTACTAACTTGTCCAATATCATCAATGTTACGTTGAACTAATGATTCAAGAATTTTCTGTCTATTTTGAGCCATCTCATCAAACTGTCTTGGCGCAACACCAGCAGCTTTAGATATTCGCTCACGTAGTTTACTTGGAACTCCAGTTTCTTCTAATTGATTGGATTGGCCGTTCCATTTGAATAAGGTATTTAGCCTTGGTTTACTACCTTCTAAACCAGCTAATTCAGAAACCTCAGTAATAGTTCGAATTTGTTTTCCATTGACATTTATTCTACTTTGCATTATGATTAAATGCAAAGCATTCATCATTATTGGAGGAACTTCCATAGGGGGATTGATTAGTCTTGATACAGTCTCTTGTGCAGTATTTGCGTGAACAGTACCAAAACATCCATCGTGACCAGTATTCATTGCAGTAAAGAGAGTTTTAGCCTCTGGTCCTCTTACTTCACCTACAATTATCCTGTCAGGCCTCATACGTAATGTATTTTTCAGTAAAGAATCCATATCTACTTCAGGTTCTTCAGGTTTTGTTGAGTTAAATGTTTCAAGTTGAACATGATGTTCATGCTTTAATTGAACTTCAGTCACATCTTCAATAGTAATTAATCTATCTTTTGAAGGAATAAATAATCCCAACACATTCAAAGTTGTAGTTTTACCAGATCCTGTACCGCCTGCAACTAAAATATTAGATGGAGCAGACCCCATTCCATCAGCAAACATCCATAATAGTGAAGCTAGTCTTGGAGACATAGTTCCAAATTTCATTAAATTAACAACAGTTAGCGGATCATTCATCTGCTTTCTAATTGTCATTGTTGGACCGTTAGGAGAAACCGGCGGAATTGTAGCATTTACACGACTTCCATCAGGTAATCTTCCGTCTAACAATAAATTTCCAGGACCTACTTTTCTACCAACATATTTTCCAACTTTTTGAATTATTGCAGTAGCTTCCTCACTAGTTAGTTTCACATTTGTTACACACATACCATGTTTTCTATGAGCAACCATCACAGCTTTATCTGGATGATTGTACATAATTTCTTCAAGATTGTCGTCATCTAGCAATGGCTTTAGAGCACCATAGCTTGGAGATTTGACAGCTTTTGTCACCTGGTAAAGTGGTCGCTCAGCATCAGGTCTTTCGACGATGTTGGCAGTCGGGTATTGTTCGATTATTCGTCCTTGTTGCATATTTATACGATTGATATCCTTAGTGCTAGTAATAGTGTAGTAGTAGCTATGAACATGTACATTGGCATTCGCCATATTGCAGTTTTAGTTGTTTGTAATATTACAGATTGCATCCAAACACCTCCAGCTCCTAACACCATCATATAGAAAAATAATGATTGATTCAATAAACTTAGGTCAACATTAAGTTCGAATGAACCTGCCTTTCCGCTTCCAAATACTGAGACAATTAATCCTAGCAAAATTGGACAGATGACTGCACCGCCCCACAGAATGAAATTAGCAGTACTTTGCGTTTTTGTAATTCTTTCTTTTCTGAGCATGTAAATTTCCCAGAATTCTTCTGAGATATTTTCAAGAGTAGTTGCAAAGCTTCCAGATGAACCAAGTGCCACATTCAATATACTTACAATTCTTATAATCATTGGAGATTCAGTTTGTTTAGCAAAGTCTCTCATTGCCATACCGAACCCATCGTCTCTCATTCTCTTTACGGCTTCACGGAGAAATTTACCCATTCGGTCATTTCTTCCAGAAGCAATAGCATCTAAGGCAGATTCAACACCCATACCAGCACGTAGTTCTTCAGCTAAATCAGCCAAGACATCGGGCCATACAGCTTCCAATTCATTAATTTTATCTTGTTTTCTTTTAGCAGGAATGTAGAAAAAAGTTCCAATAAGAGCCCAAACGCCCAATCCTATCCAAATGATACCATGCAGTGATGATAATCCATCACCACTTACTATTTCCTCTAACAAGCTCATACTCCAGGCTCCTTTGCTTTAGTTTGAACGATCATTCCAGCTATAATTATGGTTGCTGTAATAAACAATGCAGGGACACAAACGTCAGGCATTGTTGGAGTATTTCCTAAAAATCCTCCACCAGAGGCTTTAGCAGATTCTACCAGCCCATTAACAACAGCACCTATTACAACGATAATAGGAATTAGTATTGAAACAATTATAAATTGTTCAGATGTTGAAGATAAACCTTCAATGAAATTATCTAAATTAACACGCCTTTCTTTAGCCTCTTTTTCGGCTATAGATCTTAATCTATCAATGACATTAGTGTCTTCTTCGATAGACATAATTAAGCTAGATAGAACTTTTCTTAGTCCTGAGGAATCTGTATTTCGCATTTGAGTTCTAATAGCGTCACTGAAATTTTTCCCACCTTCAGTATCTCTAAAAATTTGTTTGAAAATTCCACTCAAATCTCCATAGTCTTCATCAGCAACGTGTTTCATTGCTTCTGCAACACCTACGCCAGATTCTAATAGAACTTCAATTCCTCTAATGGCAAAGAGTAGTTCTTGGTCAACGGTCGGCATAATCTCTCAATAAAACCCCATTATAAACTACTTAACTTTCTAAATATTTGTATTTTTTAGAAAATCGCGATATGTACTTAAGCTAATATAGAACGAAAAAACCATTGACCATTCGCATAGGGCGGTCAAGTTTAGATATATACTTCTTTCAGTGTTAACATCCGGTGGGTTATCCATTCGGTGAAAAAAATCATCCTTCTCGTTTAACATTTCTAGGTTGTCTAAAACACTGAATATGGCCATCATTACATAGAAAAACCATCCAGCCATTATCGAATATCTTCTAATTTTATTATCAAGTCCACTTTTTTTCATTAGATCATAGCTGAAAGTTGCAGAGATTAGGTATGTTGTGAATAAAGTGAATGCTGTAATTCCGTGTAAAACAGGAAATTCTTTCCAATTGAAACTTACAGTAATTATTCCACAAACTGAACCAACCGTAGAAATAATTCTGATAGCTTCATTTCCTTTGATGTAGAAATCACCAAGTTCTTCTGCCAATGGTCTGAATAATCGGTAGATTACCTGAACTATTAGTAAAGTTCCAAACAAGCTAATACCTAGTCCAGTTGAGAAAATACTTTCTTCGGGTTCTGAAAAAGGCATTTCAGATATAATTGGTATAAAGGGAGCAACTCTTCCACTGGTAGTTGATACGATGTAAGTTGCTATTAGTGTCAATATTCCTAAAATTATACTAAATTCTAGAAGTAATTTAGCACTATTTTTCATTCAGTAACGCTTGTGCAGCAGCCAATCTAGCAATTGGAACTCTGAAAGGTGAGCATGAAACATAATCCATACCTACTCCATGGCAAAAGTGAACCGATTTTGGCTCTCCACCATGTTCACCACATATTCCAACTTTAAGGTCGGGTTTTGTTTTACGACCTCTTTCAATTCCCATTTTAACCAGTTCACAAACGCCTTCGTCTAGACTTGCAAAAGGATCTTCAGGCAATAATTCGTTCTCTAAATATGCTGGCATAAATCCACCAGTGTCATCACGACTAAATCCAAAAGCCATTTGTGTCAAATCGTTAGTTCCAAATGAAAAGAATTCTGCAGTTTCAGCTATTCTGTCAGCTACGAAACTTGCTCTCGGAATTTCCATCATTGTTCCAACCATGTAATTATCTAATCCTTTAATGTTACTAGCTACATTCCTAACTATCTTTTCTTGATGATTGTATTCTGTTTCCATTCCAGTTAGAGGAATCATAATCTCAGGGAAAGTTTTTACGTTTTCACTTGAAAGTTCAGCTGCAGCTTCTAAAATAGCTCTGGCTTGCATTTCAGTTATCTCAGGATGTGTTATTCCTAGCCTTACACCACGGTGTCCCATCATAGGATTTGATTCTTTAAGTGCATCAGACCTTCGTTCTAATTCTTGAGCATTTATTCCTAACGCTTCGGCAAGCTTTTTCTGCCTCTTAATATCATGAGGAATAAATTCATGCAGAGGCGGATCCATCAATCTAATAGTAACAGGAAGGCCTTGCATTGCTCTCAAAGTCTCTTTGATATCATTCTTCATGTAAGGGAACAATAGATCAAGTGCAGTCTTCCTTTCTTCCTGGCTATTCGCCATAATCATCTCTTGAAGGTGAAAAAGCGGATCTTCAGACCCTTCGCCATAGAACATATGTTCTATTCTGAAAAGTCCAATTCCTTCAGCTCCAAAGTCTAATGCTCTTTTCGCATCGGATGGTGTCTCGGCATTTGTTCTTACCTTTAACCTCCTAACCTTGTCGCAAAGCTCTAAGAAATGTGTCAAATAATCACTTGTAATATCAGTTTCAATTAGGGGTAATTCATCTTTGTAGACTTTACCTGCAGTTCCATTTAGCGTAATTTCATCCCCTTCATTCACAGTCACTTCCCCTACAGTAAATTCCTTTTTAATTGAGTCAACTTTCATCTCACCGGCACCGACGACACAACACATTCCCCAACCTCTTGCAACTAAAGCTGCATGTGAAGTCATTCCTCCGCGAGAAGTTAATATTGCTACAGAAGCTCTCATTCCTTCAACATCTTCAGGATTGGTTTCTTCTCTGACTAATACAACCTTTTCGCCTTTAGCAGCCCAATCTACTGCATCTTGAGCAGTGAAAACGGCTTTTCCTGTAGCTCCGCCGGGACCTGCAGGCAAACCTTTTGCCAAAATTGGAGTAATTTTTTCTACATCAGGATCAACTATGGGATGAAGTAATTCATCCAATTGTGAGGGGGTAACTCTTCCAATTGCAGTATTTCCATCTATTCTATTTTCTTTTACCATTTCAGAAGCCATACGAATAGCAGCAGGACCATTACGTTTTCCAATTCGACATTGAAGCATCCAAAGTTTTCCTGTTTGGATAGTAAATTCAATATCCATCATATCGCTATAGTGGTCTTCAAGATTTAGTCTAATTGTATTCAACTCATCATACAAATGAGGTACAGCTTGCTCTAAACTAGGCAAATCTCCACTATGCTCAGTTCTACATATTTCATTTAATGGATTTGGAGTTCTAATTCCAGCAACAACATCTTCACCTTGGGCTTTAGATAGCCATTCTCCGTAAAAATTATTCTCCCCAGTTGCAGGATTTCTAGTAAATGCAACACCTGTAGCACTATCTTCACCTAGATTTCCATAAACCATTGCTTGAACGTTTACAGCAGTTCCCCATTCTTCAGGAATATTCTCAATTTTTCTGTAAGCTTTTGCTCTTTTTCCATCCCAAGAGTAGAAAACTGCAGACACAGCTCCCCATAGTTGTTCCCATGGATCTTCAGGGAACGGTTTCTTGAGTACTTCCAATACTTTTCCCTTGTAAATTTCTACTAAATCTTTCAAATTTGAGGCAGATAAATCCGTATCTTCAGTTACGCCTTCTTTTTCTTTCATTTTTTCTAATTCATGTTCTAACTGGTTACGTATTCCCATTCCCTCTTCAGGTTCAATGCCTGAAGCTTTTTCCATTACTACATCAGAATACATTTGAATTAATCTTCTTTGAGCATCGTATACAAATCTTGGATCTCCACTTTGAGCAATAAGTCCTTCTCGTGTAACATCGTTTAATCCTACGTTGAGAACAGTTTCCATCATACCAGGCATTGAGGTTCTAGCTCCAGATCTTACAGATAGGAGCAAAGGATTTTCAGAATCACCAAAAACTGTTCCTACGCTATCTTCAACATCCTTCAACGCTTTTTTTAATTGACCATCGAGTTCCTCTGGATATGTTTGATTATTTTCATTATAGAAAGTACATACTTCAGTGGTAATAGTACAGCCAGGAGGTACAGGTATTTTCAGGAGGGCCATTTCAGCCAAATTGGCCCCTTTTCCACCTAATAAATTTTTCATGTCAGCTTTGCCATCGGTCATGTTTGGACCGAAACGATAAACGTGCATTTCGCTCATTCTTACTCAATACATTAGAGAAATAGGTATAAATTCTCTCTCTCTTTATTCTATAGGGTCATGAAGCTTACCAATCAGAGGCCAACCATGCCACAATAATCGTTCATCTAATTCAATTAATATTTTGTAAATTTCATCATATCCTTCAACAACATGCTCAATCAGACATGGTTTACATTCATCACTTAGCCATTTTTCTATCAATTCTGAATTCCCAACTTCCATAACCTTTGCCATTTCGCTCATCTCTTTAAGTCTAATTTGTAAATGATTAAGGAAAATTTCCGAATTTTTTAAAGCCATAGTCAGATGTAGAAATCTTAATTTTTCATCCTCTACAATTTCGACAAGATTCTTCTCTTTAGGTGCACCTTCTGCAACTAACATTCCAAGTAACTTTTTTTCACCAAATATTTCTTTTGCAGCGGCAAGTAAAAATTGCAAACTTTCCTTTTTTTTCTCTTTATTCATACTTGTTAGTGATATAATCTACGACTGTCATAATATCATTTTTTGAGGCTTGAGCAGTTTCTTCATCAATCACTTCCCCCATTCCTATGCAAAATATGGTGTTGTTATCGTACATATTCCATTCTGGGATTGCTTCTTTAGTCCGGTTTAGTACAATTATTCGATTTGTATCGGGAGTGTTTCTTTCCAGATATTTCCATAGATCTATAAAGTGAGAATCAGGTTTCTCGAGCCCATTTCCAACAACAATTTGCATGTTTGCAGCTCTAAGCCAATCTATCCAAACTTTACCTGTAGCCGTTGGTGCATCGATTTCATAAAGCATAAGATTGCCTAATCGACAGGCGTGATCTAATAGCATATCTGGTACGCTATTAGGAACTACAAAATTTCCCCAAGGTTTAGGTAGGCTTCTCATAAAAGTGGACTTACCTGCCCCCATTGGTCCTGTAACCATTATGTATTTCATCTTTTACCTTCTTTAATTGCCTTAAATATTCCCATTAAATTTTCATATTCTCCTACATTTGGGTTTCCTCTTGAAACTAACCTTCTCAGAGTTGTTCTTGAGCGATTCAATCTTCTTTGAGGATAGCTACTATTTTCAAGTAAGTCCATGATTCTGTCTACTAATCGTTCAAATTCTTCTTGTGAAACGGATTTTTGTTTCTTTAAGCTTTTTATTTTTTCATCCCTCTTAACTTCGTAAAGTACAATCCCTACTGCGTGAGACAAATTAAGAATTGGATAATCCGAATTTGTAGGTATAGTAATAGTAGCTTCACAGAGTGCTAACTCTTCTCTATAAAGTCCATGATTTTCTCTACCAAACAAAAGCGCAGGTTTATCCCTATCAGCAATTATTTCGTTAATCTTTTTAACATCTTGAGGTGCTCTAAACCACCTTTTATCTCCTTCGGGCCTTATGCCACTAGTTCCAATTGCAATGTCACAATCTGCTATTGACTCTTCGATAGTGCTGTATCTTTTTGATTTCTCAAGAATAGGTCTTCCAGATTTAGATCGTGCATAACTTTCATCAGCTAATTCACAACCTTTTACCATTGCTAAATCATTCAATCCAAAATTTGCCATAGCTCTAGCTACGGCCCCTATGTTCCCCGGATGCTGAGGTTCAACTAGTACAATTCTCAAAGTTAGCCAAAGGAGGACTTTTAGATAACTTTCGTGTAATGAAATAATTAATATGAGCTCGGAATGGACATTATAGAATGGTAGAAATTTACATTATATTGAGTTTGGTGATTGGAATAGGCATCGGCTATGCTATCGCAAATAAAAATAATAATTCAAATGATGACGATATTGACTCTATCAAAAAGGAAATGGAAAATACATTCAAAGCTTTAGCTTTGGATGTTAATAAATCAAATACTGAAGAATTTTTTAAGCTAGCAAATGATAAATTTCAAGGACTAAGTAAAGAATCAGATACGAATTTAGAAAATAAGAAAAAACTAATTGACGAGAATCTAAATGAAATGTCTAAAAGGTTGAAATCTATAGAAGATGCTTCAATCAAGCTTAATGAAAATTTAGAATCCACTAATACTCAAACCAAGGATTTGACAAAGACAACAATCAAACTACGTGAGATATTATCTTCGTCACAAAAGCGAGGACAATGGGGAGAGAGAATTGTTGAGGATATTCTCAATGTTATAGGACTTATGGAAGGTGTAAATTATACTAAGCAAGGGGTTGTCGAATCAGGTGAACGACCTGATTTCACTTTTAAGCTACCTAAAGAAAAAATAATTAACATGGATGTAAAGTTTCCTTTAGCTCATTATGAGAGATATATTGATTCAGACGATGAACAAATTCGCAATTCTGAGAAAAGCGCATTTTTAAGAGACGTTAAGAAGCATGTTAAAGATATAACAAAACGTAGCTATATTGATCCTTCGTCAGGAACTTTAGATTACGTATTGATGTTGGTTCCAAATGAATCAATTTATTCTTTTATTAATAAGGAAGATAGTGCCGTTATCGACTTTGCTTTAGAAAATAAAGTTCTTCTTTGTTCACCACTCACTCTTTATGCGATTCTTTCCTTGATCCATCAAGCAACAAGAAATTTTGCCATGGAAGAAAAAGCTACAGAAGTTATGAGTTTGCTCAATACTTTCCGTCTGCAATGGTCAAAGTATGTAGAGGCTATGGATAAAATGGGAAGAAGAATTGATGACGCAAAAAAAGAATTTACTAGCCTAGTCAGCACGCGCACTAATCAATTACAGAAGCCCCTTAACAAAATAGATGACATTACTAATTTAGTCGAAGATACTAATCAAGTCACTAAACTAGAAGGTCAACAGAAGTTCTAAAGGTCTTTCAGAGAAGAAACTAGTTCTGTCATCATCTGTTTACCGTCTCCAAAGAGCATCATTGTCTTATCCTCGTAGAACAGGTCATTGTCTACTCCAGCGTATCCTACAGATAACGATCTTTTTACCATGATGACAACTCTTGCTTTATCGGCGTCAATTATAGGCATTCCAGCTAAAGGACCTTCTCCACTTCTTGCAGCAGGGTTAACTGTATCATTTGCACCAACGACAATTGCAACATCACATTCACCCATTTCAGAGTTGATATCATCCATTTCAATCAGCTTCTCGTAAGGAACACTTGCTTCAGCTAATAGGACATTCATGTGTCCTGGCATTCTACCTGCAACAGGATGGATTCCGTATTTTACTTCACAGCCATTTGCCTCTAAAATGTCAGCAAATTCACGAACTTGGTGTTGGCATTGTGATACGGCCATTCCGTATCCTGGAATAATAACACATTTGGAAATTCCATCGCATACCATTGCCACTTCCTCAGGATCCGATCCAACTTTAGTCCTAGTAACTTGTTCTTTATCAGAGCCTCCGAATGATTTGAACAATACATCAATTAATTGACGATTCATTGCCTTACACATTATATTTGTTAAAATCAAACCAGCAGCCCCTACCATTGATCCAGCAATTATTAAAACATTATTTCCGATAATGAATCCAGTGAATGCTGCAGCTATGCCAGACAAAGAGTTTAACAGACTTACTACAACAGGCATATCAGCACCCCCAATAGGAAGTACGAATAAAATTCCAAGAATAGATGATAGTGCAATAATGGCTATTACATAATCTTGATTTCCAGGTTCCTCAATGGTCATGTATAGGAGACCTACAATTGAAATTAAGACTAATCCTTTAACGTAGTTTAGCCATTCAGGGCCCCACGTTGGAGTTCTGTACCAGGTTCCAAATACTTCGACTCCACCCTTTAATTTCATCATGGCGAGCAAGCTCCCTGTTAGAGTTACCCAGCCAACTAAAGCAGACAAGCCAATTGCAGTCCAGGCAACATGTAATTCCAACCCTTCAGGCAAATCATTTTCATTAATCCTTCTGAAAACCTCCGATGCTGCTACTAATGCACTTGCAGCACCTCCAAATCCATTGAACAAAGCAACCATCTCTGGCATTCCTGTCATCTGTACTCTAATCGCCATTAGATATCCAATGAATCCTCCGATAACAAGTCCTGAGATTATAAGAATAAAATTGTTGGTTTCACCAAAATCCATTTGAGCTATTGTAACTACCACAGCTACTAGCATTCCCATTGCACCATACAAATTTCCGGTTGGCGCAGTTCTTGGATGACCTAATTTCTTTAAACCCATTATGAAAAGTATCGAGGCTACAAGATATCCTATGTCCCAAACAGCTTCGTCCATTATTTGCCCCCTCTTTTGCCAGCAATCATATTTAACATTCGGTTAGTAACTGCAAATCCTCCGACTACATTGATTGTAGCTAAGATAAGTGCAAAAAATGCTAGCCATGCTGCAACTCCAGGATCTCCCCCGTTAAAGTCAGTATTTGAGAAAATCAAAGCTCCCACAATTGTAATTCCAGAAATTGCATTAGCTCCTGACATTAATGGAGTATGAAGCGTAGCAGGTACTTTTGTAATTAGTTCGAATCCAAGAAAAATAGCCAATATAAAAACTGTAATTGCACCTATAAGTGTGACTAATTCCATTATTTCATAGCCTCCATTAGTTTAGTATGGTTATCGTGTACTTTCCCGTCCTCAGCAATTAAAATTCCACCATAACCTGCTGAAATTCCACCTTCATCTCCGGTGAGAACTTGTTCTTCTTGATTTATAGCTAACTTACCTTCGTCAACTAAAACAGTTACAAAGTTGGTAACGTTATTTGAATATAGCATTGATGCAGTATTTGGAACGGTTCTACATAGCATAGGTATTCCTACAATTGTTACTCCATCTTTTTCAATTATTTCCCCTTCTTTACTTCCTACAATATTACCACCAGTATCTGTATTCATGTCAACAATTACAGACCCTTCTTTCATTTCTTTTGTCATCTTATCATTGTTTTCTTTGCCGAAGAATAGTTTAGGCGCATCTGCGCCGAATAATCTAGCAGTAGTAATTACAACATCAGCGTCTTTTACAGCATCCATTAATGCATTATCAAATGCTTCTTGAAGACCCTTATCTGTAAATAGTGAGGCATGTCCACTTGAGCTTTCAGCGTCCTTCCAACCAGGTACGTCGATAAATTTAGCACCTAAACTTTCAGTATCTTGCTTAGCAGCTAATCTAACATCTATAGCTTGTACTGCAGCTCCTAATCTTTTTGCAGTTGCTATTGCTTGAAGGCCAGCTACAGCAGCCCCTTGAATTATGAACTTTGCAGGCCTCACAGTTCCGGCAGATGTCATCATCATAGGAACCATTTTCGCAATATTTTGAGATCCCATTAAAGCTGCTTTGTATCCTGATAAATTGTCTTGACTTGAGTTCACATCCATTGATTGGCCTTTTGATAGTCTTCTTGGAATGACTTCCAGAGATAGCAGAGTAATTCCAGAATCAATTATTTGCTTTGTTTGTTCTAGATTTCTAAAAGGATCAGCCATGCATGCTAACATTTGACCTTTTTCCATATTCTTAAAGTTTGGAACATCAATTGAAGCAATTAATTCACATTTCATTACTTCATCCAATGATTTAGTTTTTGCACCTTTTTCTTCGTATTCAGCATCAGAGTATCCTGATTTTTCTCCAGCACCTTTTTCAATTACTACTTCAAAACCTAATTTCATTAGTTTAGGTATTGAAATTGGCACAATAGCTACACGAGTTTCTTTCTCGTTGTTCTCTTTTGGTATTCCTATGCGCATCATTTAGCACCGATAATTTGTGTGTTGACTAAAATAGTCTGTAATGCATCTTACAATCATACTCATAAAACTTTTCCTATCACTTTCCAATTTCACGAGCAATTACTAATCTTTGGACTTCTTGAGTTCCTTCATAAATTTGAGTGATTTTTGCATCACGGAAAAATCTTTCTACAGGGAAATCTTTTGTGTATCCATACCCGCCTAATACCTGTACAGCTCTTTCTGAAACCCACATTGCAGTATCGCCTGCACTTAGCTTTGCAATTGAAGCTTCAAGTGTATGGCGCGATGATCCATTTTCATAATGTTCTTGTTTAGCCCATGCAGCTTTGTAAACTTGTAATCTTGCAGCATCAATTCTAACAGCCATATCTGCCAGATAATTACTTATTGATTGGTGAGCGGCTATTGGTTTACCGAAAGTTTCCCGTTCTTTTGAATATTTCAGTGCAGCTTCGTATGCTCCCTGTGCAATACCAAGTCCTTGAGCAGCTATACCTATTCTTGAATTATCTAACGCATTCATTGCAATTGGAAACCCTTTGCCTACATCTCCAAGAACGTTCGCTTTTGGTACTTTACATTCATTTAGAATTAATGTACATGTATCACTTGAACGGATTCCCAGCTTGTCTTCTTTCTTTCCAATTTCAAATCCTTCAAACCCTTTTTCAATTATAAAACAAGTCACTCCTCCGTGACTCTTTTTTCCGTAATCAGGGTGATCAGTTACTTTAGCAAAAAGAACGAAGAGATCTGCAGTAGTTCCGTTTGTAACCCACATTTTTTCACCATTCAAAGTATAGTGCTCACCATCATCTGTAGCTCTTGCTACCATTGCAGCAGCATCTGTCCCCGAACCGGCTTCACTCAAAGAATATGCACCTAAGAATTCTCCGGAGGCTAATTTTGGTAAATATTTTTCTTTTTGTTCTTCATTTCCACTCAGTGCTATTGTCATCGAGCAAAGTCCAACATGGACTGCTATCATGACTCCTAAAGACGGATCGACTCTTGACAATTCTTCGACAACAATTGCCTCTGAAATATCATCTAATTTTTGACCGCCATATTTTTCAGGTATGGTCATTCCTGCAAATCCTAGTTCTGAGAATTTTTTGAATTCCTCAATAGGTGCAATTTGTTCCTTATCTCTCTTGTTACAAGTAGGCCCAGCAACATCTTCAGCAAATTCACGTACCATTCCGCGAATCATTTTTTGGTCTTCGGTTTCTGCAAAATCCATTTTTTACTCACTCATTAGTTTGATAATAGCTTCAGCAGGCTCTCCATTACATTCTTCCAAAGCTTCTTTTGCTTTTTCAGGAGAAACGCCAGCCTGTGCCGCTACTAAGTCTATGTCTTCTTGGGGGATATTTGTAGTTTCCTCACTACTGCCTAGAGCGCGTTCTTCAGGTTCACCTACAATCTGATATGATTGTTGCCCCATCATATTCATTGCACTTACAGAAGGGTTGCTAAAGTACAATTCTTTATCTTTTGTTCGTATAATTACTTCAGTAGCATCGATTTCTTCTGTAGCACTTTGTAATTGTTTTTGCAATTTTTTCATCATGCGGGGGTTCATACGCCCCATTCCTGGCATCATATGACGCTTACAAGCTACCCTCTAAAAGAATTTATGTCATTTTATATCTAAGAATAACTGCAGTTCCTCCTAGTCCAATGAGCATTTCACCACCGTGGTGGTGAGAGGAAACTTCTATCACATCTGTGCGATTTTGTTGAGCTAATTCTAACAATTTTAAACCTTCTATTTCTTTAGTCTTTTCAGATATTAGTAGAATACTTTCTGCAGCTCCACTCTCTACGGCATTGCGAACTTCATTTTTACCGTAAGTGCCCATTTCTTTTGCTATAGCTTCTTTCAGTCTCTCCACAGCTGCCATCTCTTCTTGGATTTTTATCTGAGCGACTGCGTTAGGTAAATCGCCTCTGCCTATTGCTTCATGGATGCCAGCCATCCCTCCTTGACCGGAGTTTTCAATTACGCAGCCCTTGAATATTTCACGCGCTCTAGATTTACCAACTTCAGCAAAATCTTCTTTTAAAAATCCAGGCCCTATTATGACTATTACAGAATCCTTAATGTGAACTTTTACTATTTGCCTTACTGCTCTCTTGTAAAAATCGTTAAGTTCTTCTCCGCCTGTTGACTTTCCACTGCCTTCTCGGTTAAGTGTTTTCAATTCTCTTATGCCATATGTTCTTAATTCAGCAATTACAATCGAATCACTTTCAACAGCAATTGCTGTCGCGGTTACAATTGGTTCAGCAGCCTTTCTTAGTCTTTTTTTGTGATGATTTAGCCAAACTTCCTTTCTAACATCAAATGAATCGCCAGGTTCTAATATTAAAGTGTGATGTAGGCCCTGATTATTTTCACCTAAGGATATAATGCCGTGACACCTAAAGCGTTGCCCAAATGATTGATATTCAAGGTTCTTAACATCAATGGTGAGTTTCATCTTTTGCTTCTTACCTCTCTCCTTTTTGAGCCTATCAGATTGTGAGGATTCACGTCTTTCAGTCAGAGCCCTAACTTGATCTCCCTCATTAAGCAATAAGTTCAAATGATACAAATCGTCTTCATTTTCTAAACGAATTTGGTAAACGTTATTATCACGTTTATTATATTTCAAAATAACCTCACAAGTAGACTACAATATCTAAATTTTTAGCCAATTCTTTGTAACGATTCCTTATTGTTACTTCAGTGACGCCTACAGTATCAGCAATTGTTTTTTGCGTTTTTCTTTGGTCATGTACAACAGAAGCAATGTAAATGGCTGCAGCTGCAACTCCGGTTGGCCCTCTTCCAGATGTTAGTTCAGCAGCAATTGCTTGGTTTAGAATGCTTATTGCAGTATTTTCAACATCGCCAGGTAGCTCTAATTCTCTACAAAAGCGAATTATGTAAACTGATGGAGATGCAGGTTGTAAATTTAATTTTAATTCTCTAGAAATATATCTGTAAGTTCTTCCAACTTCCTTTTTAGACGCTCTCGAAGCTTCTGTAATTTCAGTTAATGTTCTTGGGACTTCACATCTTCTACATGCACCGTAAAGAGCAGCGGCAGCAACGCCTTCGACAGATCTTCCTCTAACTAAGTTATCTTGAACAGCTCTTCTATACAGCATAGCAGCCTCTTCCCTGACCTGGCGATGCAATCCTATTTTTGAAGCCAATCTGTTAAGTTCATTAAGTGCTTGGGCCAAGTTTCTATCGGCTGAGTTTGATGCTCTAGTTCGATTCTGCCATTTCCTCATTCTGTAAACTTGAGCTCTATTTTTAGTGGGAACATTATTTCCGTTAATATCTCGTCCACCCCAACCAATATCGGTTGAAAGGCCTTTATCGTGTACCATTACAGACATTGGAGCTCCACCTCTTGCCCTTCTTTCATTTTGCTCTGAATCGAAAGCTCTCCACTCAGGGCCTTGATCAATTACTTGATCATCAACAACAAGTCCACAGTTCCTACAGGTAACTTCACCTCGCTTGTAATCGCGCACAATATGTTCCGAGTCACATTCAGGACATTCAGTCAATTCTTCAACATCAACTTCTTTGACATTTCCGGAAATATTCATATTCATATTGGAAGAGAATTTTGTCAATATAAGCTTTGGGCCATTGCCTTTAAATTCCCCATTTTGAAAGAAGGTGGAACACAAAAGATAGATAACCTATTTTATGAACCTTGTATCAAGTGAATTGATGCGAAGGGTAAGGGATTCTATTCACGATTACATTGATTTAGATGAATTAGAGTCCTCTTTAGTTGATACTGAACCATATCAAAGATTGCGCTGGATAAAGCAATTAGGTTCAGCAAATTTAGTTTACCCTGGAGCAAACCATACCAGACTTGAACATAGTATAGGCGTTAGCCATCTAGTTAAACAAATGGCCAGCCAATCTGATGTTCCTAAAGACGAAATACCATTAGTTTCAATTGCGGGTTTACTCCATGATTTAGGCCATTCTCCATATTCACACTTAGCAGATGAGTTGCCATTTGGTAAAGATCATGTAGAAGTCACTCAGGATATTATTAATTCTAGTCAAATATCGGATATACTAAGCGATCAAGGATTCGACATCAATGAAGTTTGCAATCTAATCAAAGGAGATCACAAGTACGGCTCACTAATTTCCGGAGATATTGACGGCGACCGTCTTGATTATCTCATGAGAGATTCACATTATACGGGGGTCAAAACAGGAGTAGATACCGGAAGATTAGTTACAAAGATGTCAATTACAGATAATGAGTTAGTAATCGGAGAAAGTGGTTTACCAGTAGTTGAAACTTTCTTGACTTCTCGTTCAATTATGTTTCCAACTGTTTATTTCCATCCATTTTCAAGAGGGGCTGAATTAATGTTGGCAAGGGCAACTACAGCTGCAATTGACAACGATGTTTTTACATATGACTCGTTTGTTTCTTTCACAGATCATAAATTTTTATCCGAATTAAATTTGGCAGGCGGATTGTCGCAAAAGTTAGTTAATGATTTTGAAAAAAGGAACATAACAAAGAGGGCAGTTAGTATTACAAAAGATAAAACTGAAGAAATGGGAATTTCTAAGTCAGATGTTGAAGATTTAGAATTATCAATAGCTCAAAAACTTGATATTGACTCTTCACAAATATTTATGGATTTGCCACCTTTTAAAGTAGTGCCAGCTATGAAAGTTAAAATTCTTAAAGAAGATGGAACTCTTGATTATGCAAGTAATATGTCTACTATAACAAAAAGTCTATACGAAGCTCAGTTCGATCATTGGAGATGCCGAATATATGCACCTTCTAAATTGTCTGATCAAGCCTCAGAAATTGCAAGCCGGGAATTAGGAATTTAAATGTCTAAATCAATACAAAAATTTATTGAAGGTCTAAACTGGAAAGTAGAAGACAGTAAATGGGATGGCAATGCCCATTTATTTTTTGTTAAAGAACCCGATAATTTGGAAGATAAATTTGAGGAGTTGCGTTTATCTCTTAAGGTAGCTACTACTTTTGGTGCAGGTCGTCTCTTCCCAATGTTAAGGAGAACAGGAAATGAATTGATTTTAGTTATTCTTCCCCAACCTTCGTTTGATTATTATGAAAGTAGAATTAATTTATATCTACTTCTAGCAACTTTCTTTACTACTACTTGGGCAGGCGCCATGTGGTGGGCCTCGTATGATGATTCTTCAATAATTGAGATGAACTGGTGGTGGCTTAGAATCCTCATAAGTCCACAAATATTCTTTATGGGATTTCTTACTTTTTCTTTACCTTTAATGTTAATTCTTGGCGCTCACGAAATGGGTCATTACTACTATGCTAAGAAGCATAATCTTGATGCTTCCTTACCGTTTTTTTTACCAATGCCTCCAATGATATTTCCATTTGGAACGATGGGTGCTTTTATTTCCATTAGAGAGCCAATACCTAATCGGAAAGCACTTCTGGATGTTGGTGCAAGTGGGCCGATTGCGGGTCTTTTAGTCGCTATACCTGTAACCCTTCTCGGTTTCTGGCTAACAGAATTTTATGCGAGATCAGTTCCAGTTGATTCAGGAGATTCGCTTTTTTTAGGTTCATCTTTTTTCTTTGAATTACTTTTTTCAATTTCTGAAAACTTAAACCCCTCGTCTGGAGACTATTTATCTCATCCAGTTGTTCTTGCAGGGTGGACCGGATTTTTTGTAACTGCATTGAATTTAATGCCAGCTGGACAGCTAGATGGAGGCCATATTGCACGTTCATTACTTGGTCCGAAAGCAAATATTTTATCTTTTGTTGTAATAATTTCTTTAATTTTTATGACATTCTATGGTATTCCCGGATTTGGTCCTCCGTACATGGGATGGGCCATTTACGCACTTTTAATTTATTTTCTAGGAACTTACCATCCTCCACCTTCAGAAGAAATATCATCATTAGGTTCTCCTAGAATATTTGTTGGATTGGTTACGGGCTTAATTTTGTTTACAACTTTTACTCCTTCACCAATTTTTACAGTAGATTCGCCTTTCTCTTTGGACATTGATTCAGATGAGAGTGATTTTTATCAATACTCAGGTGAAACTAATCTAACGTCAATTAGAATTTTGAACAATGGTCAAGAAGACGGATGGGAAAATCTTTCTTTAAGTTTTAACAATAACATGGATAATGTTACAGTTTCTATTGTTGTAGATTTCATTAACCTCTCTTCCGAATCTCAAATTATAAACGACACATCAGATAATTTCAAGCAATATGTTTTTTACGACTTAGAAACTAATTCTACGCTTTTGAATCTATCATCTGGAGATTCAGCCAATTTGACATTAACAATTTCAACCTTAGAAAATTCAACATTTGAGGACTCAAGCTTTGTATTAAGCGTAAAAAGCCGAACAGAAGATGTTTATAGTTCAACCTTTTATTTGTATAATAGAGATAAGTAATAATGTCAGTTTTCGAAGGTAAAGCATGGATATCTAAACAGGG
>MIZB01000103.1_pt1 | contig 53682 bp, 51 predicted proteins | sample 888171 | NCBI WGS metagenome assembly MIZB01 (sample SAMN05440186, study PRJNA335308) | marine metagenome | isolation source: marine water
AGTTGATTCATTAAAATTAGCATCTAAAATTGATTTTGTAGCTTCAGAAGAAAAGATTTCACAAGAAATATTAATCCAATTAAATCAAGGAGGAGAATCGTCTAAATCAGGTATAGAAGCTATCGAAATTGAAAATTTGTTCAAAGCGATATTGAAGCTTTCCAACATAAAAATTAAAGGTTTGATGTCTATTCCTCCATTTGGTGAAAATGCCAAGGATTATTTTATAGAGTTAAGAGAAATACGAGATTTTTTAGAGATTAAATTTGATATTAATTTGCCTTTCCTGTCTATGGGTATGTCTAGTGATTTCAAGGAAGCAATTGAAGAGGGTGCTACACATATTCGTGTAGGAACTTCGATATTTGGTTCTCGCTAGTCTCTGGAGAGTGCTTTAGTTATCCTAATCATTTCATTGCCCAATTCTTTAATTCTTTCTTTGATATCTGTATTAGTAACATTTATTTCATCAAAATCTTTCTTTAATGCATATACAAATTTGGGAATAATATAGCATCTATAATCAATCATTAATGAATTAGCTAGGCCCATTACAGACATGTAGCTATTTTTCCCACCGGCAGCACATAGAAAACCGAAATTTTTGTCATAAAGTTTTTTCCCACCTAATTCCACTATATTTTTAGCTCCTGAACTTACGTTAAAATTGTAAATTGGTATTGCCATAATAATTCCATTAGCTTTATCGATTCTATTTCTAAAATCTATGACTTCAGGTAAATCGTAGCATTCATCTCCATCACACATAGGTAATGGATTTTCTTGAAGATCAAAGAAATCTAATTCTTCATTCTTGAATGATTGTTTTAGATAATTTGCCATCTTACGGCTATGGCTTGAAGGGCGTAAACTAGTACTAATTATCAGATAGCTCAAGCTTCGGTTTCAAATAGTGGTGGATAAATAAAGTTTGGATCTTTATCTCCATCATATTGTATAACATAAACACCAGTTACCATTTCTGAGACGAAGATGTATCCTCTTGGATCATATTGTAATCCCCAATCAAAGGGAATCATACAAGAGGCCCAGCAATCAGCCATATCATATCCTAATTCTTCAGTTGCATTATCCATTCCGTCGGGACCATGAGGTAGATAGTAGCCTAAAGTATCAGTTGTTCCTAATTGTTCTATTGCTTGCCATCCTTGATCTGGAGCTACGATTCCATCTTTCCAACTAATGGTTTCCCATATTCGATCGTGTCCAGTTATCCAAGTTCCTGCGTGATAATGTGTCCAATACACATTGCCATTAGTTCCAGTGTCTCCGTTGTGTGGCGAATAAATATAAATATTTGGAATATAGTGATGTTCATGTTCACTACCATCTGCCTTTACTCCTTTACCTGGTAATTTCCATTCTGAAACAAGGAAAGGCTTTGCAGGATCAGTTGTATCAATCGTTCGAACATATCCCGTATGGTTATCATTTTGTCCATATTCTGGTGCAATTAGAGTATAATGTCTCCAATTTACTCCATATTCGGGGTCTTCAGGTCCCGTTCCACAAGAACTTGGCCATTCAGCTTCATCTACATATTCAGAGACTCCATTACAAATCAAATGATCATAAGGTACTGCGTAGTGAATCCAACCATTTCCTTCTAGTTTAGAGGTCCATTCTTCAGCACTCATTCCAGCATGTCCACCACCTTCAGGGCCATACCATCCACTACTATCAGTAGGACAGCCTAACCATCTTCCAACTTCATTATTTTGAGGCCATGTTAATCCATTAGGATCTGGTACGGGAGGTGGATTTGAAACATCTAATATTCTTAATCCAGCATCCCAGTATGAAACATAAAGTAGAAGTTGGTTTGTGATAGGGTGTCTATGAATGACATTATCATGATTGAATACAGTCCCTCCACAAGTTGTAGCTGGGTCTGGCGAGTAACCACCCCATCTTGCAATTTCTTTTGATTCATTGTTACCTTGTATAAATGAATCTAGTCCATCAGGGGCATAGAATATTTGTGTTCCTTTGTATAATCCAGCACCATTAATCTCAGGGTAAGGGTCTGCACCAAATAAGAAAACTTCACAATCGTTATTTGATCCAGGCATATTTACATCACAATAAACATGAATGTCCTGATTATGGAATCCAGCAGGTGGATTATTCCATTCAGCTCTTTTAACTGGATATGATTTGTCACTGACATCTATTAAATCTAATCGATTCATTCCACTGTTTGCATCATCATCATTTGGTATTGGGTCTAATTCGGGATTAGTTAATTCATGATTTATCAAGACCCAGTTATTATCTTGGGTTACTTTAATATCAATTATTCTTGCCACTTCAGCATAATATGTTGATAGTAATACGATATTATTTGGTTCACTAATATCTAATATTTCAAATTGGTTATAGCTAGAAACATATGCATAGCATCCACCCTCTGTTCCAATTTTCTCACAATCCTCAAGGAAATTACCTTCAATAGCAATTTCAGAATTATCTCCAGGAGTCGGTGCTACATTTTTGAATTCGGGATAACATGGTCTACCTGCGGTATTGTCCAATTCTGGAGGGGGTTTTACGTTCCCATCACAATTTAAATTGTGATAATCAATCAAGGTGATATTATCCGTTTGTAAAAAATGTTGAAGAATATTGTCATGTTGATGATTTTCATCTTCTCCAGTACAATTCAAGCAATTTTCAACTTCAGTAATAGGGTCAATCCAAGCTTCTAAAATATTATCAATATCATTATCATCACTATTATAATATGTAAGTGCTGCCATACCTGACACGCTCAACAATAGAACAATTCCTATACTTAGTAGTTTTTCTTGACTAATGTCCATATTAGTCCACCTCTTATTAGTTATGAACCAGATAGATTAATATAGTTTTTTAATCCTTAATAATAGCAAAAGGCATTGTAGTATTTGAACTTCCATATATTTGTCCATTACTGTGAATTCCTATTATTCCCACTCCAACATCTTTAGGTAATAATTTCACACCCCAATTCATTGCTTCTTCTAAATCTTCAGAATATTGATACACTCTGTAACACATTAATTGCTCAGTAATAGCTTCACCAACTCCAGTAGCTAATATTCCAATGTTTTCATCACAATAAAATCCAGAGCCCCAGAGTGGCGTATCTCCAACTCTGCCAACGGGTCTACCTCTTACTCCTCCAGTTGATGAAGCTACTGCAATTTTACCATCAGAGGACTGAGCTACAGCACCTACAGTATCGCCAGTCCATCCTTTTTCAGACCCTATAACTTTAGTTTTCTTGAAACCTTTTTCCAAAGCAAACTGAATTGCTCCCTCACCAGCGAGCATTGTCACAAATTCATCTAATAGCTCTCTTGCTACTAATACTGGATTTTTGAAATCTTGAAGATTAGTTATAGCTCCCATTTTACCGCCACTTGTAGCTACGGCAGCATCATTCTGAACCCGTCCATCATCTCGTAGACAACTTCCAGTTCCTGCATTAAATCTAAAATCATCTTCCATTACTATAGTTGCAGCTGTAGCTGCAAGTAAGGCGTTGTTTGTTTCCTTCAGAATTTTCCAGCCTTCTTCAGCAGCTTTATCGACGCCGTCTTGGACTTTAGGAGTATGTCCAGCACCACCATGACAGATAATTTTCATTTTGTAGTTACACCGGTTTGACTTAATACCGGTTTCCTCTTCATTAGATTATGGAAGTGCCAGTTTCACCAGCTACATCGATACCAACTCTAAGACAATTAGCAATGCCTAAGGATACAAATGCATTGGGAACTATTTTTGGCGGAGTTATACTTAGTCAGATTGATCAAGCTGCAGCCATCGAGGCTCACAAATATCACAAAGGTGCAGTAGTTACCGTGGCAATGGATGAGATAGAATTCAAACAACCCGTTTTTGTCGGTGATGTAGTTTCATATTATGCTAGTACTCATAAATTAGGTAGAACTTCTGTAACAATAGATGTTCATGTATTTGCACAACGTCAGTTTGCAGAAGATGGTGACTTTATTGCAGTTACAGAAGCTAGAGCCGTAATGGTAGCAGTTGATGACAATAACAAGCCTACAGCTTTGAATAAGTAAAGTTTATATGAAACAGAGGTTTTAGGGTATTATGAGCGAAAATTACAATCCTGATAAACTCACTAAAGCTGCTGAGGTTGAGTGGCTTGATACATGGACGGATGGGCCTGGAGATAAGCGTTCTAAGCTTCTTGAAATTGGAACCAAAGCCCCAGACCTCGAGTTACTTGATCATACTGGAGTTTCACGCAGATTATCATCGTTCTTGTCGGACGGCCCAGCATTATTTATGTTTTGGCGACACTTCGGTTGTGGGTGCGGTGTTGATCGTGCATCAAGACTCAAAGACGAATATGCCGATTATCAAGCTGCCGGGATTAATCCCGTCATCATAGGTCAGGGTGAACCAGAAAGGGCTGCAGCATACAAAGAGGAGCACAATATAGAATGTACAATTCTCTGTGATCCGGATTTCACAGTTTATAGTGCTTTTGGACTTTCAAATTTTGGTATCGAACAGCTCCTTTACGACGCTCCCAAGGAAACATGGTGTCATTCAAAAGAGATAGGACTAGAATTCCAAGAGGCACGCCGTGCTATGAATCGCCCCCTTGTTGATAATCCGTGGCTATCGCCTGGAGAGTTTCTTGTGGATAGGTATGGTATAATCCGTGTCTCATACACCTACCAGTATTGTGAGAATTTCCCAGACCCAAGAGTCTTTCTTACTGCATCCAAGATTTTCTAAGGCTGTCTTGAGAATGCTTGAGTACCCCTCAGCACTCATAGGGCTCTTCAACGCATAATGCTCAGCCACAATATTACATCACAGGGGCATACGCCTAACAGCCCCTCCAAAAATAATTTAGCAAGAGATAACATTATTAGGCCGTCTTAATCTGAAAAAGAGGTGCTCGCAAACGATAAACCGAATCGCTTACCAGAATGGTTCAAGGTTACGTTGCCGTCTGGAGACACTATGCGGCGCTACAAATCTACTACTGCTTCTGTAAAGGAGAATAAGTTACATACTGTATGTGAAGAAGCACGTTGTCCAAATATCCATGATTGTTGGGGTCGTGGAACTGCAACTTTTATGGTTGCAGGTAAGGCATGTACACGTGGTTGCCGATTTTGTGCAGTAGATACAATTCGCATTCCTCCTCCACCTGAAGAAGATGAGCCAGGAAAGTTAGCTGAAGCAATTAAGTCAATGGGTTTAGCATACTCAGTCATTACTGTCGTTAATCGTGATGATTTAGAAGATGGTGGTGCGTCACATTATCGTAAATGTTTAGATGAAGTTCATAAGATGAATCCAGATACAGGATTAGAATTATTATGTAGTGATTTAAGTGGTAATCTTGAAGCTCTTGAATCTTTGTTAGAAAATGCACCACTGGAAGTATTTGCTCATAATGTAGAGACTGTCCGTCGATTGACACCTAGAGTTCGAGATCCGCGAGCAACCTTCGATCAAAGTCTTATGATATTATCTAAAGCTAAGGAACTTAGGTCTGATCTATTGACAAAATCTAGTATTATGTTAGGCTTGGGAGAATCTGAAGATGATTTAATTGAAACATTCCAATCTTTGAGAGATGCTAAAGTAGATCTTTTGACTTTAGGGCAGTATCTTGCACCAGGTCCAGGATATCATCCAGTAGTCTCATTTCCTAAACCTGAAACTTTTGATAGGCTGGCCCACATAGCAAAAACAATGGGTTTCAAAGCTATAGCTTCTGGTCCAATGGTTAGGTCATCTTATCGTGCCGAATCGTTGGTTGCAGCAGCTAATGGTCAGACTATCGATTCCGAATTAAAGGTGGTAGCATGAATAAGAAAAAAACATTACATGTACCAGATGCTCCTTTTAGACCAGGAGATAAATCTGATTTTGCAAGTTTACAGTTACCAGATGCTGGTGAATTTGAAAAACCTGATGTTTTGGTAGACCCTTCAGAAATTAGAGACTTAGCATTTGGTCTTGTTAGAGTCTTAGATGATAAGCATAAGGCCGTTGGTTCTTGGGATCCTAAGCTCAAACCTGCCTTTCTAAAAGAAGGATTAAGACATATGACGCTTCTAAGAATATTTGATGAGCGTATGCAGACAATGCAGCGACAAGGTAAATTATCTTTCTACATGAAATCTTTAGGAGAAGAAGCAGTTGCAATTGCACAAGGTATGGCTTTGAAGCCCGAAGATATTCTATTCCCTTCTTATCGTCAACCAGGTTTACAATTTGTTAGAGGTCGTAATTTGGTTGATATGATATGTCATTGTATTACAAATTCTAAAGATAATGTCAAAGGTAGACAAATGCCAGTTCATTATTCTTGGAAAGAAGGTAATTTAGTTTCTATTTCAAGTCCGGTTGGAACACAATTTCCACAAGCCGTAGGTTGTGCAATGGCTTCAGCTTACAAAGGAGAAGATAATGTATCTATTTCTTGGTTAGGAGATGGAACGGCAGCCGAAGGGGATTTTCATTATGCAATTAATTTTGCTTCAGTTTACAAAGCCCCAGTTATTCTCAATGTAGTTAATAATCAATGGGCAATTTCTACTCATAAGAATTTTTCTTCAGGTGAAGCAACCTTTGCAGCACGTGGGATTGCATATGATTTACCAAGTATAAGAGTTGATGGTAATGATTTCTTAGCATTATATTCAGTTACAAGTTGGGCAGCCGAAAGAGCGCGTAAAGGAGAAGGCGCGACTTTGATTGAAGTTTTTACATATAGAGGAGAAGCTCACTCAACAAGTGATGATCCTACACGATATCGACCTAAAGATGAATGGGAATCATGGCCATTAGGCGATCCAATTGATAGACTCAAAAAACATTTAATTAGTTTAGGTAAATGGTCTAATACCGATCAAAAGAAATTAGAAAAAGAATTAGATGAATTAGTAATTAAATCTTACAAAGAAGCTGAAAAGCATGGTACCTTGAGTGAAGGACCTTGGGCTTCTGAGGAAACGTTATTCGAGGATGTTTACAAGAAACCGCCAAGGCATTTGAGAAAACAAAGGCAGGAGTTAGGAATATAGTATGTCTCAAATGAACATTATACAGGCAGTTAATTCTGCGTTGGATACAGTTCTTGAAAAAGATCCCAATGTATGTATTTTTGGAGAAGATGTAGGTTACTTTGGAGGAGTCTTCAGATGTACGGATGGTCTTCAGTCCAAGTATGGTAAGCACAGAGTATTTGATTCACCATTATCTGAAGGTGGTATTCTTTCAACTGCTATAGGTATGGGAATCAATGGTTTGAGGCCTGTTGCTGAAATTCAATTTTCAGATTATATATTTCCTGCATTCGATCAGATAACAAATGAGCTTGCTAAGTTACGATATCGAAGTGGTGGTGAATATTGGGCCCCTGTAACTGTTAGGACGCCAAGTGGTGGTGGAATAAGAGGTGGGCACTATCATTCACAAAGTCCGGAAGCATATTTCACACATACTCCAGGATTAAAGGTAGTTATGCCTTCTAATCCTCATGATACTAAAGGTCTTTTAATTACTTCAATAGAAGACGATGATCCTGTAATTTTCTTTGAACCAAAGCGTTTGTACAATGGTCCTTTTGATGGTGACCACAAAAAAGCAGCATTGAAGTGGGATACTCATCCCAAAGGTGAAGTTCCTGATGAATATTATTCAATACCTCTTGGTCAGGCTTCAATTGAGAGGGCTGGAAGTAAAGTGACTGTCTTGGCTTATGGAACGATGGTTCATGTTGCTCGTGAAGCTGCAATTTCTAGTGGTATAGATGCAGAGGTAATAGATCTACGAAGTTTAGTTCCTCTCGACATAGATACTATTACTGAATCAGTTAAGAAAACTGGAAGGTGCGTCATTGTGCATGAAGCTCCACGAACCAGCGGTTTTGGTGGTGAATTATCTGCACAAATTCAAGAGTTATGTTTCTATCACTTAGAAGCGCCAATTGTGCGCGTTACTGGATGGGATACGCCATTTCCACATTCGTTGGAATGGTATTATTTCCCTAGTCAGGAAAGAGTTATAGAGGCAATGAAGAAAGTAATGGAGAGCTAAAATGGCAAAACACGTATTCAAGCTGCCGGATGTCGGCGAAGGAGTTGTTGAGGGTGAAATTGTAAAATGGAATGTTAAACCCGGAGACACTGTAAAGGAAGATGAACCTTTAGTAGAACTTATGACCGATAAGGCTACAGTTGCAATTCCATCTACAGTTAATGGTAAGGTAGTTTCTACAACAGGAACGCCTGGAGATATGATTCCAGTCGGTGCTGAGTTAATTGTGTTTGAAGTTGATGGTGATGGAACTCCTGAACCAGAACCAACACCAGAACCAACACCAGAACCAACACCAGAACCAACACCAGAACCAACACCAGAACCAGCAGCTCAACCAACACCAGAACCAGCAGCTCAACCAGTAGCGTCAAAGCCAATACCTCCGGTTGCAGCATCAGTACAATCCTCTGGAACAAAGCCACTTGCTTCACCGGCAGTTCGAAGAAGAGCTAGAGAAGCTGGAGTAGATTTATCACAAGTTCCAGGAACTGGTCCTGCAGGTCGTATTTCTCATGATGATTTAGATTCATTTATTTCTGGAGGAGGAAGATTGGCAGCAGTTCAATCAGGAGTAAAGATGACTGGTGTTGAAGAAGTTCCAGTTATTGGACTCCGTCGTAAGATTGCTGAAAAAATGTCCATTAGTAAGCGCAGCGCAGCTCATTTTTCTTATTTTGAAGAAGTTGACGTTACTGAACTAGAAAGCCTACGTCAACATTTGAATGCTACACGTTCAGACAATCAACCAAAGTTAACCTATCTTCCATTTATTATTCAAGGTTTGATTAAATCTGTAAGAAAATTCCCACAGTGTAATGCAATTTATGATGAAGAAAAAGGAGTTGTTTTTAGACATGAAGCAGTTCATGTTGGCATTTCGACACAAACTGATGGTGGACTCATGGTTCCGGTAATCAAACATGCTGAATCTAGAGATGTTTGGGATACTGCAAATGAACTTATGAGAGTAACCTCTTCAGCTCGTGAAAAAACGGCCACCATTGACGAATTAACGGGATCTACAATTACAATTACTAGTTTAGGTGCAATGGGAGGTTTGGGAGCTACTCCAATAATAAATCATCCTGAAGTATCTATAGTTAGTATTCATGCAGCAAGAGATCGTGCAGTCGTAAGAGATGGCGAAATTGTTGTTCGTAAAATGATGAATGTTACCTCTTCTTTCGATCATCGCATAGTGGATGGTTATGATGGAGCACTACTAATTCAAGAATTGAAATCAATGCTTGAATATCCTGCTAAAATATTTATGTGAATTTATTATGGCTGAAATACGTAATTGTAAAGTATTAGTTGTAGGCGCTGGCCCAGGTGGTTATGTTGCAGCTATTAGAGCTGGTCAACTTGGCCTAGATACAGTAATTGTTGAAGGTTCTAGGGCTGGAGGGACATGTTTGATTAGAGGTTGTATTCCTTCTAAGGCAATTATCCATGCAGCTTCCTCTTTTGAGGAATTAGAGAAACATTCAGGAAAGGGAAATATGGGTATTAGTGTTTCTGGAAAGCCTAAAGTAAATATGAAGGAAATGGTAGCTTGGAAAGAATCTATAGTTACTAAACTGAATAAAGGTGTCGAAGGATTATTAAAAGCAGCTAAGGTTGAATTAGTTTCAGGTTGGGCTAAATTTCGTAATGCAAAGACATGTGAAGTCAGTGGTGGTGAAAAAGAGTGGATTATCAATGCAGAACATGTAATTCTAGCAAATGGTTCTCAATCAGTTGAATTACCTTTTATGCCTTTTGATAAGAATATTATTTCATCTACAGAAGCTTTAGAACTAGACGAAGTCCCTAAGAAATTAGTTGTAATTGGAGCTGGTTATATCGGATTAGAATTAGGTATAGCTTATAGAAAACTAGGTTCAGAAGTTACTTTTATTGAAGCCCTAGATCAAATTTTACCGATATATGATTCAGAGATGACGCGTCCTATCACAATGTGGCTTCGTAAGCATAAAGTCACAGTTAATTTGGGTGCCAAGGCTAAGGGTGCAACTACTAAAGGGAAAATTACAACTGTGGATTACACAGATTCCTCGGGTAAAAACCACAAAATTAAGGCAGATAAGGTTCTTGTTACAGTCGGCCGTAGACCCAATACACAAGGTTGGGGTTTAGAGAAAATGGCAGTAGATATGGAAGGTCCTTTTGTTAAAGTGGATAATCAATGCCGTACATCAATGAAGAATGTATGGGCTATTGGAGACATTGTAGGTGAACCTATGTTAGCTCATAAAGCATCTGCACAAGGAGAAATAGTATCTGAAATAATAGCTGGTCATAGAAGAGCTTTTGATCCAGTTTCGATTGCAGCAGTTTGTTTTACAGATCCTGAAATAGTAGGTGTTGGTTTGACACCAGATGAAGCTAAGGATGAAGGGATAGAGACTATAATTGGTAAATTTCCTTTTGCAGCTAGTGGAAGAGCATTAGCTATGGATGCAGGTTCAGATGGTGGTTTTGTAAGAATTACAGCTAGATCAGATAATCAAGTCATAGTAGGCATACATGCAGTTGGGTCCCATGTTTCTGAACTATCTGGAGAATTCGCATTAGCAATAGAGATGGGTGCCCGTTTAGATGATATTGCAGGAACAATTCATGTCCATCCTACTTTAACTGAAGCTTTTGCAGAATCAGCACTTGCAGGGTTGGGTCATGCAATCCATATTTCAAAGTGATTTTAACCGATGTAATTCAAGCTGGTAATTCATCACACGGTGAAATTGATCAGTTGATGGTTAAGCTTCAAGAAAAAAGAATTAAAGATGAAATTAGAGATACTTTAATTTTTGTAGAGCATCCTGAAATTGTAACTGTTGGCAGGAGAGGAATGCTTGATAATATTAAAGCCCCAGAAGGTTTTGCTTCATCTGATGTGGATAGGGGTGGCGGCTTAACTTGGCATGGACCTGGACAGCTGGTTTGTTATCCTATATTCAAATGGAAAGAAGAATCAGTTCGAACTGTAATAACAAAAATTGAGGACTGGATTATATCTTCACTATTATTAGTTAATATTACAGGAGTTCGTAACGATGCAATGCAAGGAGTTTGGTTTAACGGCTACAAAATTGCAAGTATTGGACTAGCATTTAGTAAATGGGTTTCAAGGCATGGTTTTGACATAAATTTGAATACACCAGATAATAGGATTGAGTCCGTAGAGGGCTGTGGCTTACCTATTGGAAAACACACTTCGTTGTCAAAGTTTGGGTATGAAATTTCTATTCAAGAGATGCAGAAATTATTGATTAAAACAATGCCTGCCATATTAAATCGCGAAGTGGCTAATTTAGAAAATCTTTAATCAAATGCTGGTTTTGATCTTTTAATTCGTTATGATTTTTCATCCATTCCGAGGCTTTTTCAATACAAATTGATTTAATTTCACCAGTAAGAAGTTTTCCAGATACGTAATCTTCTCGGATTTTTTCTAATTTGTTATCGTCTTCTTCAAAGAAATAGCGAAGATATTGGTATGCAACATCTACGTCCGGATTTCCACCTTTTGCACGGTGTTCTTCAATGGTGGTTTGACCACCTGAAAACGATGATTTAATTTTCTTTTCGATATCCTTCATTGAATCATTTAAGAACATTGTGGTTTCTGGTTGACTTGAACTCATTTTCCCTCCAGTCATGCCCACAGCAAATTGATGGTATGTTGAAGATGGTTGCATCAATCCCATACCTCCTAGTTGCCTTTCGAGAGCTAGCAATTGATATCGGATTTCATTTTGATTATCTGCTGTAGCATCTTTAATATCAATAGTACCATGTTTTGGGTTTGAATTGATTTGATTAAAACCAGCTTTGCTGATTGAATTAACTACTTTATCAACAATCATTTTTCTTTGATTTTTATCTACTCCTCCATCATTTTTCATTCCCATAATTTCTTGATTATTATCCTGAATTGATAATCCAATAGTTAGGTTACCGGACTTATTTTGATTTACATTAAACCAATTAGTTTTCGATACCATTCCTCTTGTTAATCTGATATGTGGATCTTGGTCTATGCCTACTGGGACTACTATTGGTCTTAGTCCTCCAAATTCATCCAATTGAGGGTGCACAATGTCTCCAGCTTGAACTAATGGAGATTGCACATGAGCTAAACTGGTCTTACCTGAAAAACCATAAATTGCTTCCATCTCAGATAGATTAGTTTTTGTACCTAAAGTAAAACCCATCTTTTGAACAATAGGCCTTTCAGATTGAAAATATATTGAGGTTCTATCAGGATCTAATCCCATTCCGGCATAATTGGAAATATATTCTTCAATTGCATATTTTCTACATTTTTCAAGACTTAAACCTCTTGTGGCGTGAGCTTCTAAGTCTGCAACAGTAATGGTAACATCACCTCCAAGTTCTTGAAACCATTTAGCTTGGTCGATGACCATTTTGTGTCCTAAATGTATTTGTCCTGATGGCATTAATCCCGATAAAACACCAAAGCTTCTACCTGCTTTTCTTGCATTAAGAACATTATCTAAGTCACGATGTGCAAAAATTATTCCTCTTCTGTGTAAGTGAGATGGGTTTGGCAGTTTAGTATGATCTATCATATCAAGGCCAAACTTATCACAAATCTCGTTGTAATTTTTAACACCTTTACTGGCCCAAGGATCAATTTCCATTGTTAGCTTAGAGGTTGGGGACTTAAAGAGGATTCCCGTCTACTTTGTTTAGTTTTTTTAATACTTATTTGTAAGTTACACGTGTACTGGCAACCATATCATGCAGGCCTCTTTTATTATCAGTGAAGCCGACTATTAGGAATCCAATGTTAAGTGTTAAGGCGTTAATGATGTATCCCACATAGCGGAGAACAGCTTTTCCTGCACTAATTTGGCTTCCAAAATCATCAGTTATTTTAAGCCCAAGAATAGCTTTTCCTGGTGTTGCCATCATATTTGAGCTTGGGAAATAAATATGATAACCAAGTGCCCAAATAAAACCTATAACAAAAGCTAATGCAAACATTTCAATAGCAAGCATAACGAACAATATAACAGAATAACCTATCCCTACTAAGATACCATCTATAATCATAGCTACTAATCTTATCCAAAATCCTGCAGGGTGGCCTACATTATCACTTTGCATCATACCATTGCATCGCTTTGCACTATATAAATTGATAGGCTTCTATCAGTCTTGTTAAATTTATTTCACCCCTTCGTTACAGGTTTGTGAAAAGAATAGAATGGCCTCGAGCAATTTTACATCTCGATATGGATGCTTTCTTTGTGAACGTACATATTCTGGAGCACCCTGAAGATTATGGAATACCTTTAGCTGTTGGAGGTAAGCCGGGGCAAAGAGGAGTCATTGCTTCAGCTTCTTATGAGGCTCGTGAGAAAGGAGTGCGTTCGGCTATGGCTTCTAGTAAGGCTCGAAAATTATGCCCTAATTTAAAATTAGTTTCATCTAATAGACCTTTAATTCGTTCTTCTTCAGCTAAAGTTATGGAAATTCTGTCTAGGTATGGTACGCTTGAAAGAATGAGCGTTGATGAAGCTTTTGTAGATTTATCACTTCAGAAAAATCCAGCAGCTCTAGTCCAAACCATTTTAAAAAGAATAAAGGCTGAAACTAATTTACCCGCTTCAGCAGGTCTCGCAACATCTAAATTAGTAGCGAAAATAGCTTCTGATTTCGACAAACCAGAGGGCTTTACTATTGTAGAACCGGGCGCAGAATCTAAATTTTTAGCTCCTTTAAAAATTCGTAAGATTTATGGTATTGGCCCTAAAACTGCATCTATTTTGAATGGCCTCGGTATCCAAATATGTTCGGATCTAGTTTCTATAGATATTCAGAAATTACTGCCAATATTTGGCCAATATTCTGTTAATTTGAAAAATAAATCAAAAGGAATTGATAATCGACCAGTTGACCCTTCTCCTTGGATAGCTAAGCAGCAAGGAACGGAGACTACTTTTGATGTGGATATCAAAGATGCAGAAAAGGTGGAGTTAGCCTTACAAGAATTATGTAAAGAAGTTTCCGAAAGTATAGGTCAAATGGGACGTTCCGCACGTACAGTAACAATCAAATTGCGTTGGTCTGATTTCAAAACAATAACGCGTCAAAGAACAGTTCCTGGAGAAATAAATAAATCGGAAGATATCTACAAAGTAGCTAAATCTTTACTATATGAAAATTGGAAACCAGGTAAACCGATACGTCTTCTAGGTGTTGCAGCAAGCCGTTTGGGGGTTTCAGATCAACAAAAGCTAAAATTAGAATTCGAATAAGCTTTTTTGTTTGCTATCGCTTTTTGGTGTAATTTTTGTGGGTTCTTTTTCTTCTACTTCTTCAATTTCTATGGCTCGATAATCTAATGTTACAACCTCTCTTTCTTGTCTATATTGTTGTGATTCCTCCATGATCTGGGAGATTCTTTTATCTTTTTTCTCCATGTCCATTAAAATAGCCAATTCATTTTCATTTAAATCCATTTTACCCGTTATTTTTGCGGCTTTAGATGCATCACTTTTACAAACTGCAGAAATAACTGCTAATTGCTCCATTTTTGATTCCTTAATTGATAAATGAGTTGCTCCACCTATCTTTTTGGCTAGCGAATTTCGGTATGCACGTTTGAAGCGACTAGCTCCCATTTTTCTTATCCATGAAGGGAATTGTAAACGTCTTCCACTTGTTGGATGAGATTTTGCCAAAGCTACACCACTTGACATCATTTCCGAAGCATAACCCCAAAGTCCATAGTTTTGCGTTTTAGAAACTCGAGCTAGCAGTAAATCAGCATAGGCTACCCTCTCATATGCTCTTTCAATATCATTAGGATGTTTGTATACTATTGGAATATTATCACTAATCCATGTAGCGACATCTCTTGGTTGTTCATGCAAATCAAATATCGCTTTTCTAGGCTCAATATAATTATCGCTGTTAAAAATAATATTGAGAGCATCAAACATTTCACTTTCCCTGTCTCTCGAATCTAATTTTTCATAATCTTCTTTGTTTATTACTTTATTACCTTCTGAAATAGATTGCAAGTCATTGATTGCTCCTCTCAAATCACCTTTTGCAGCATCAGCCATTGATCTAATGGTTTCTTCATCAATTTTCAAATTCTCTTTTTCACAAACTTTGTTCAGAACCATTGAGACCGAAACTGCAGACGGTCGTTGAAATTTCAGATTAAGAGCTAGTCTCTTAATTTTAGCACCAGTACCCTTGGTTAGATTATACAAATCATTTACAGTAATTATTACAGGTTGTTTTGTCATTTCCAAAGTCTTGGAAATTGCTTTTTTCCCACCTCTATCGCTATAATTTTTAGTCTTATTTTTAGACTGTTGAGCTCTTTCGTAAAGGTTATCTGCTTCATCTAATAATATTAAATTTCTATCAGATAATCCGTTAACTCCAAAGGTTTGGAATAAACCAGCCCTAAGAGCAGTACCTTCAATTACATTTCCCGAACGTGCATCGGAGGCATTTAATTCAATTATTTCCCACCCCATGTCCTTTGCTAAGGCAATTGCGGCTGAAGTTTTACCACATCCAGGCGGTCCTGACAATATGACGCCTTTTTTCGTCATTTTTTCACCCCAAGAACCAGCCCAGTTTTGCAATTGAGATATAGTTTTTGTATTGCCTATAATTTCGGAAAGACTATTTGGCCTATATTTTTCAGCCCAAGATTCCATTATTCACCTAATTTCATTGTAAAATGCAATTTTTGATATTTGAGTATTGATTTTGCATTATTTGATATAATCCAAAATATAACTAAAATACATATTCCTGCAGTTCCCATTGCTGTTGCGAAAGAGCTTTTGAATTCACTACTGTCTTTTAGTTTGAAAATAGATATATTCCAATCTCCGTTGGCTAAATAAATAATTGAAGCACATAATGTGAAGGCTAAAAGACCTGAAAAAATGAGTGAACGACTTTTTGTTCGACCATAAAGCTGTACGATAGGTGAGATTAAAGTTAAGAATAAACCAAGGCTAAGTAGAGTGAAGAAGATGCTCATGTATTGAGTTTGAAAATAGTTTATTGTACTTACTGGTACCGATTTATTTATCATAGCTTCAAAGACCATGAATAAAGGAGCATAGGTTGCCAATCCTGCTGCAATAAAAACAATTCTAGCCATCATTATCAGAGTCAGTGAATTTTTACTATCTACATTCAATTTTTCTAATTTTTTGTATGTACGTTTTATTACGAATAATGAGATTAGAGTAGTTGCTCCAACGATTGGCATAAACATGGTTGTAATGTAAATAATTCCTGTTAAAACCATACTGATTAAGGGGAGATTCATCAAAATATCAAAGCGCTTTCCCACGAGTTCAATGATAAAATCACTATAGAGGAATACAGCAACAGCTTCTAAAATAAAAACTAAAGTCAATAGAAATCCAGCTACAAACATTCTAGAACCAAAACTACTGTAAATGTATGCATCTGGCTGGTCTTTGACAAATCTAACCATTTAATGTCCAGAGGAGTGCTGTTAATTAGCCTAACTCAAAACGAAGTTGTTCAGAATCTTTTCTTCCGGCCAGTTTTTCAGCCAATTTAGTTCCAATTCCTGCAATACTGTTTAGCTCTGAAGGCCTTGCATCACGTATTGAACTTTGACTGGTAAATCCTGCATTAAATAGAGATCTTGCTCGAACTCTCCCTATAGAATCAATTTCTAGTAAAGGTAATAATTCCTTTCTAACGCCATTATTTACTCTAATTCTTAATTCAGTAATCATTTTAGTATTAGAAGGAGACAAAAGTTCAGCCAGTTCACTCATGGCGTAAAGTATCCATTCAGCAGTTTCTACTTTAGCTCTAATATCTCCTGGTGTTGTTGAATATCGTTTTAGTAGATGCTCTTCTGGTGTTTCTTCAATCCAATCCATTATCAGTAGAGCTGTTTTTAAATCCCATAAATAGAATTCCAGCTCCACATGCTCTACAGGAGGTGGTAGCATTAGGTCACCTTCCATCTGCATGAGATGTGTCAGGTAAGTTTCCATTTCATTTTTTCTAACGTATAATGAATAGATGTCTGGTGTTCTTGCAAGTGCATGCAATAAACCCAGTGAATTTGCTTCAACATCAGATTCTAATGCATTTCTAATTATTACTCCTGATAAAGGATCAATATATAATTGGGATACTTTTCTTCCAAATGCAGTAGGTTTTAATTTTTCTTCTACCACTTCGCTGGCAGGTTGAAATTCGTTATTTTTTTTACCTTCAATCTTAATTAGCTTTTCTTCATCTAAGAAATCAAGAACTTTATTGAGTCTATGTTGCGTTCGCCACAGTTCTCCTTGTGCCCCAAATAGTGTTTTTTCAAGGAATTTATGAAGTCCCTCTCTTGTATTGATTGTTCCAGAAGTAATTAGAGATAAAAGATGAGTTCTTAGTGCAGGCTCACTACCCAATCTAGAAATTACAGGTTCAGTTTCACCTTCAAAATAGCGCTCCGTGAAAGATTCTACTTGTTCTCTTTTTTTAGCAATTAACACGCCTTGTCCATCAACATCAAAGCCAGGCCTTCCTGCTCTTCCCAACATTTGCTGAACTTCTAAGACAGGTAATGGTTGATTGGATTGAAAAGAAGAATCCCAACGGCTCAAATCTCTAATAATGACTCTTCTAGCAGGTAAGTTTACTCCAGCTGCCAAGGTTGGGGTTGCACATAGTGCTTTTAGCGATTTTTCTTTAAAAGCCGTTTCAATTATTTGTCTCTGTCTATTTGTTAATCCTGCGTGGTGGTAAGCTACTCCATTTGAAATTAATTTTGATAAATTAGAATCGACAGAAGTTATTTCATCGGCATTTTTTTGAATTTGTTCTGCAAATTTCTCTAATTCTTTTTTCTGTGTTTCGTCTAATTTCCCACCTACCATCCGGCTCAATTTTTTTGCTTGAGCTTCTGCAGATCTTCGTGTTCCAACAAACACCAAACATTGTTCAGGTAAATTATCAATTGCAATTCCTTCAACACCATCCAAACCCATGTATTTTTTTTCACCATCTTCCCATTCAACAGTCCCCTCTAGTGAAATCCCCTTTCTGAGAGGTACAGGTCTAAAATCACTTTCAACTAATTTTGCATCTAACCAATCAGCTATTTCTCTAGAATTGGAAACTGTAGCTGAAAGCCCTATAATCTGTATATTTGGATTTATTTCTCTAAATTTGGAAAGTGTTATTTCAAGTGTAGGCCCTCTACCAGAATCATTAAGCAAGTGTATCTCATCTGATACTAAGCATTCCACTTCAGATAACCATGAAGGATTATGCCGAATTAAGGAATCAGCTCTTTCAGAGGTTGAAACGATAATGTCATATTTTGATAATCCTCTAGCTTTGTCATAGTCTCCGACAGAAACTCCAATTTTTGCACCATTGAGTATATTTTTACATATGTCTTTTAATTCATTTACTTTTTCCCATGCCAACGCTCGCAATGGTACAAGATAAATGCCTTTTTTCTTAGCTTTTACAGCTCTTATTAATGCAGCATACGCAACTAAAGTTTTGCCAGCTGCAGTCGGTACAGACATCAAAACAGATTCTCCTTTTTCAACAAGAGCAACAGCCTCTTTTTGTGGAGGATATAATTCTTTAATTTTTAGATAATCTAATAGTTCCGATAACAACCTCACCAGCTCTCATCTTGATCATTTATACCAAATTCAGGTTTACTTTGAAAAGTCAGGTACAAGGCGATTGCTCCAAATAATGTTGATAATAATAAGCCTCCAAGACCAATAATGGCTGCAGCACATCCAATTAATACAATATTATAATTCTGTCTCATCATCAATAAGGCACTTGCAACAAAGGTAAGAATTGCACAGATTAATTCCCAGAACATTCCAAATTTTAAAACCTGACGGACAAAGGATTCATCAATTTCATTATCTTCATCATCAACTTGAATACCCATTTCACCCATTACTTCATTATATTTTATGGTGACACCTTGTATTTTTTCACTATCACTCAGTATTCCATTCATTGTTGTAGCAGTTCCTAACAGTATGAATCCGGCAAGAAGTAAAGCTATGGCAGCTTGAGATGGCTTACTGGTAGTAGGATATAATGAAACTGAATTACTTCCATTATCTTCATCACCTCCCCAATCCAAAGATTCGTATTGGGTTTCCTCCCATCCTTCAGAATCATTTTGGTCAACCATTATTTATTCAGTGCTAGTCCCATAATTAATGGTTGCTCTAGATATTTTTTAAGCCTTTTATTGTTCCACTTGTTTTTATTGTGATAATTTTAAGTTCATCGCTTTCATTATTCATTATTTTTTTTGAGATTTCTGATAGGGTGTGATCAACTCTTACAATTCCTTTTTCAGTATCAGCTTTAATCAGTTTACACTTTATTTTAGCTTCTAAACTTCCAATTTTCTTTCTAAAAAAATTAATTAAATTACTTTTTGGACCTTTATTTGAATGCTTAAAGAGGATGTATCTTTTCCTTCCCCTTTTTTCTTTAACTACCATTATTCAAAGGCTTTTGTAATATTCTTTATTACGATTTCCAATTTTTCTATTCGTTGCTTTAACTCTTTAACTTCTTCTCTTAATTCAGTCTCATTACTATTAGAGTTATTATTCTTTAGTTTTTCAATTAACCATGAATCCGTTTCTTCTTTTAATTTAATAATAGATTCTAAATCATCAGAATTTGTTTCACCATTATCATCATTCTGTTCATTTTCTTCTTCAATATCTATATCTTTTTGGGAATTATCTACCATTTCCTCAGTTTCATCTGTAACTTCTTCTTCTTTATCTGATTCATCAGTAGAAGCTTGAGATTTTTCTCTATCATAATCTTGAATAGTCATTATATTTCCATTACTATCAGATCTAATTTTCCCAATTTCTGAAAGTTGATCAAGACCTTTCTTAAATGATTCCATTATATTGGAACTTTCTTTTTCTCCAGATGCTTCTCTATATGCATTGAATAATTCTCCTGAATCCATTTTGTACCCTTCAAGTTTGAGTATATTCAATAAGATAGCTCTTGGGTCATCATTATCCCATACAGTATTGTCTTCGTCACCAACAGTTTTTTCATTTTCAATGACTTCATTTTCTTCAGGTATATCTTCTTTTGCTTTGTTACTCCAAGGATAGTCCATAATTTGAGAAATAGTGGTGCAATTTTATAGTTGATGTCAACTCAATACGTTTAATCCCCCCTTAAACCTGAAGCTTTGTGTCTCTTACTGATAAGATTGCTGAAATTGAGGAGGAAATTGGAAATACTAAGTACAATAAAGCTACTCAGCACCATATTGGTAAATTAAAAGCAAAACTGGCACAATTAAGAGAGGAAGTAGTAGTTAGTTCTTCAGGTCCTAAAGGAAGTGGTTATGGAGTTCGTAAAGCAGGAGATGCTACTGTTGCTTTAGTTGGCTTGCCTAGTGTTGGTAAATCTACTTTACTTAATTGTCTTACAGATGCAGATAGTGAAACTGGCTCTTATGCATTTACTACTTTAGATGTAGTTCCTGGTGTTTTGAAATATAAGGACGCTAATATTCAAATTTTAGATTTACCTGGTTTAATTGAAGGTGCAGCAAGAGGTGCCGGTCGTGGAAAAGAAGTTCTTTCAGTTATACGTTCTGCAGATCTGATAATACATGTAATTGATGCGGTCGAACCAGCACCTCATATTATTCTTAAAGAATTATTTGATTCAGGTGTTCGTCTTAACAGTCGGCCTCCAAACGGTAGTGTTTCAAAGACAGGAATTGGAGGTATTGAGGTCATTTCGACAGTAGGCCAAGAGCTTGAAGATGAAGCGATTAAGACAATCGTTAGAGAGTATGGTATAGTTAATGCCCAAGTAGTTTTTAGAGAATTAATGTCAATTGATGACATAGTTGATATCTTAGCTAAAACTAGAGTATATGTCCCTTCCTTTGATGTAATTACGAAAGTGGATATGATTGAAAAAGAACAATTGCCAGCAGTTAAAGATATGTGCAGTAATAAGAAGATAATAGAAGTGGCAGCCCCTTTAGGTAAAGGAATCAAAGAATTGAAGAAACAGATTTACGATTCATTGGATTTTATATCCATATTTATGAAACCACAGGGTGAAAAGGCAGATCTTAAGGAACCAATGGTCGTTAGAAAAGGAACAACCATAGTTGAAATATGTCAACGTTTACATCGAGATTTTAAGCGTAAATTTCGTTATTCGCAGGTTTGGGGTCCTTCGGCAAAATTTCCAGGTCAAACTGTAGGTTTAAATCATAATGTTAAAGACCAAGATATTGTGAGCATTATTACTCACCGATAAATTATTTCAGTCTTTTGATTAATTCTGCTTTTTTACCTGAAGTCTTCAATCCTTTTTTCTTTAGTTCAGCCTTTAGTTCGGCTATTTTCATTGAATTATAGTCTTTTTTATTTTTCTTAGCTTTAGTTGGCTTAGAAGTCTTTTTAGTAGATACTTTTTCAGTTTCACTTTTTTTGAATAATCCCATAAGTCGGGATGCTCCACTTCCAATACCTGATTTGACAGCTCCAGCACTTCGTCCAATTCCTGATTTGACAGCTCCAGCTCCACGCCCTACTGCAGCTCCAGCACTTCCAATTGCAGATTTAGTTTTAGCTCCCCCTACTTTCAATCCTCCTCCAATTTTGCTTCCAATACTTGGAGTAGCCTTTTTTGTCTCTTTTTTACTTTCTATTGGGGTATTCTTTTCAATTACCGGTTTACTCTTGTTTTTTGGTGTAAGTTTAAGTTTTGATCTAGGTTTAAAGACAATATTGGGTTTATCACTATCTTTAGATTTATTTTCATTGTATTCTTTACGGGCTGAGTCAGTTGCAACAGATTCAGGTAGCATATCTCCAAATCGGTCTTTGTATCTATCTTCCAGACTTTTTCCTTTTGAGTCCATCATATGATCTAATTTTTTATGAATGTCCATTAAGGGTTTCTGACTTTTTTTGGCCCATCCGGTAGCACTCGGCGCGATTGGGGCAGGTGTTGGGTCTGTAGAAACCATCACGTTATTATCTGCAGTAACTCCGATGGGAGCTACTTCTACAACAGGTTGTACAGTAGATACTGGCTGAATCACAGCTGGTGCTGCCTGTACAGCAGGAAATCCTTGATTAGCTACAACTGGTTGCGCCACAGGCGCTGCCGCTGGTGCAGCCTGAACTGCAGGTACGCCTACAGGTTCCAGAACTGGAGGTCTTTTTTTTGCTTTTTTCTTTCCGCCGAACCAACCCATTTTTTTACCAATATTTTTTAACGATGTCTACCACTTTTTCAAAGAGGCTAAAAAGCGTTGGAGAACTCTTTGCCCTTCTATTCGAAGAACCATTTCCAAGCGTTATTTCAGCCTCTTTATCATCTGGTGACATTATTCTGTATTTATACTAATCAATTAAAAGCTTGTTTCACTCTAATTATTCTTGCCAACTAGTCTTTTTACTACCTAATCTATGCCTATTGTAAGCCTTTATGATATCACCTTTAGTGATAATTCCAATCAACTTCTTATCATCGGTTTTGCTAACAACAGGTAGATGGCTAATTTCTCTATAGCTCAAATAATCTAGTGCCTGTGCCAGAGTTTCATGCTTAGTAATTGTAATTAAATCGGTTACACAATAGTCACGAACAGTTAAGTGTCTTTCATGTTTTATTGCAGCTTCGTGTATGTCTGACCACGTAATAATTCCGTATAATTGATTATTATCATTTAAAACGGGTAAGCTCATGTGTCCTGTATCTTCTATAATTTGTAGCGCTACTTCCAAAGGTTGTTCAGGTTTAATGGTCAAGACTTCATCAGACATGGCTTCTTTGACTTCGATCATTCTCATAAGATCTTGTCCAGCTCCTAAATCAACATTGATGCCTCTTTTAGCAAGTTTAGAAGTGTAAAAAGAATGTTCAGATATGACATAGCATACAGCATCAGCTACAACACACGATAGCATTAATGGAAGGATAATTTCGTAGGTTGCAGTCATTTCAAATAAAAGTACAATTGCAGTTAAAGTGGCCCGAGTCGTGGAAGCTACGAAAGCTGCCATTCCAACTAATGCAAATGCTCCAGGATGACTAACGATTCCAATATCGTATAGGACCAAACCTAGGGCAGCTCCAATTGCAGCCCCAATAAACAAACTAGGAGTAAAGATACCACCAGACCCCCCACTCCCAATTGATATGGATGTAGCAATTATTTTTAGTGCCATAATTGACAATATAAAAATCAATAAGCTACTTATTCCTGAACTGACATTGGTACTTTCTGGAAAACTATTTCCAATTATAAGTCCTTCAGACTCATCTGAATCTAATGAGATTAAATCTGAAGTAACATCAAATCCATTTCCTAATACATGTGGAAAAGAAAGTGCAATTAGCCCAACGCATAAGCCTCCCAAACAGGTCCTGAATGGTACTGGTATTCCTTTTATTTTTTCAATATTATCCTCAACATAGTTCATCAATTTTATAAAAATGGAAGCAGCCAAGCCGACTATCAAGCCCAGAATAATATAGAAAGGATATTCGATTGGTGAGCTGAGAGTGTATTGAGGTATTTCATCAAATGCAGCGACATCTCCAGCCAAACTTCTACCCACAGTAGTAGCTATCACAGCAGCTACCACAATTGGAATAAAGGATCTAGTTTTTAATTCAGCCAGAATTAATTCAATTGCAAATAGAACTCCACCTAATGGAGCATTGAATGCAGCAGTAATTGCGCTTGCAGCTCCACACCCAATTATAGTTCTTGTTTCTTCTACCGTTTTTCCAGTTCTTTGCCCAATCTCAGAACCAATGGTGGACGAAATAACAATCATTGGTCCAACACGGCCTAATGACATTCCAGTACCAATACTTGCAGCAGAAGCAAAGAATTTAGCAACAGCTTTTTTCGCACTTAATCTAGCTTGTTTAACTGCCACAGCTTCCATTACTATAGGCACACCAGCACCCTTAGCATCTTTGGATCCATACTCAATTATTAATCCTGCAATTAGTCCGCCAAAAGCAGGTATGAATATGATAAACCATTCATTCTCCGTCCCTCTTAAAGAATGATTAACAAAACTGTCACCATAGAAAAATTCTTTAATTAAATTACTTAAATTTATAAAAATCCAAGTTATGATAGCTGCGAAAGCTCCAGTTAAGGCTGCAAGAAAATTTATTTGCAGCATTGGGGATTTAATGACTTTATCTAATCTTTTTTTTAGTTCAGAGTCTTTCATTTAGTCAAGACCTCATTACCACTACTGGTTATCATTATTGTATGTTCAGACTGAGCTACCATACCCTTCCCCAATTCATCTAGGACTGGATAATAGGAAACTATTCCAGCTCTAATTAGTTTTTGTAAATTTTTTGCAGCATCTTCTTGAAATGTATGCAACCACCTTTCAGCAAATGGTAATCCCTTGTATCTATCTCTTATTTCTATCATCAATTCCGTCGCTTTTTCATCCCGAATATTGCGTATTTGTCTCAGATGGTATATATTTGAATTTCTCTTCCCACCTACTCTTCCAGCTCCGTCAGTTACAAATGGTTCTATCGCTACTATATCTCCAGTTTTTAGAACTGGTCCGCCTCTTTCTCCTACACTGGGGATTGAAACGCCGCTGTGCAAATTATATCTCTTTATTCTATGTCCCGTCAAATTAGCAATTGGTCGATATCCATATCTCTCTATTGTTTCTTGTACTGCATGGCCAATGACACCAACGCCTATACCTGCAGATGCAATCTCTACGGCTTTGTTGAGTGCCTCACGTGAGGCTTCTATCATTTTTTTATAATTATCACTTCCTATTTCAATAGTTAATGCATTATCTCCAATGTATCCATCAATATGTACTCCAACATCAAGTTTGACCAAATCTCCTTCACAAAAAACATCTTTACTTTTACTGGATGGAGTCCAATGAGCTCCAACATTATTAATTGCCAAATTAGTTGGGAATGCTAGTTCTCCCCCTTTATCTCTTACATAATTTTCGATTTCTTCAGTTATATCTAACATAGACATTTTTGCTTTAATTATACTTTTTCCAAATTGTAAAGCTTCACTAGCTAGGTTGCCGGCTTCTCTCCATTTTTTTATTTCTTCAGGATTCAAGCATTTCCTCCAGGATAGTTGAGTATAAAGCACCAATACGCCTTACTTCAGGCTTATCTTTTGATATATCAAGAATGGTAGACTCAATTCCCGTTGGCTTTTCTCCTTCTAAATAATAACAATTATCTCCAAATATATTCTTTGCTTCCTCTATATTTTTGGCAATATCTTCGCCATGAATGTTTGCACTAGTAGTTATTACAGGAATATTCTTTGCTAAATCATTAGATGTTTTGTTCAAAGGTATTCTGATTGCAATAGTTTCATTTCTGGTAACTCCCTTTGCAAAAACCTTTTTAGATTTCATTATAAGAGTTATAGGACCTGGTAAAAAGTTAGAGATAATTTTTTCATATTTCTTATTTACACTACAATAATCATAAATTTCCCCCGTATTATTTAGCATAATACTGAGGCCATTACTTTTCTTTCCTTTTATTTTAAAGAGCTTGTCTACTGCTTTTTGACTAAATGGATTACACCCCATTCCTAAAACGGTATCAGTTGGATAAATTACAATTTCATCGTTCCGAATTGCTTCTCTAGCTTCTTCGATAGAAATCATATACACTGATGAGAAATGAACTAGTTTTAATATCTTTGTATAATTTATCTTTGTTCTATCGGTCTAAAAGTTCTATCTATAGTTCCAACGTATCTTGCCCTTGGTCTAATTAATCGATTATTTTTATATTGTTCTAAAACATGTGCAGTCCAACCTGCCACTCTTGACATTGCAAAAAGTGGTGTGAACAAATCAGTAGGAATATCAAGTCCATACAGAAGAGGTGCTGAATAAAAGTCAACGTTTGTGATAATGGGTTTTCTGGTTTTTACTTGCTTTTCGATTTCTTCTGAAACGTTAAAAATTTCCATATCTCCTCTTTCTTCCCAGAGTTTCTTAGCCATACCCTTCAGATGTGGTTTACGTGCATCGTCTACCTTGTAAACACGATGTCCGAATCCCATTATCTTTTGCTTGGTATTCAATGCATTTTCGATAAATGCAGATGCATTTTCAATTTTCCCAACTTCAATAATCATTTCCATGGCTTTTTCATTTGCACCTCCATGTAGTGGTCCACTAAGAGTACCTACTGCAGAGGTTATTGCAGAGTGCATATTTGCTAAGGTTCCTGCTGTAACTCTAGCTGAAAACGTAGATGCGTTAAAACCGTGATCTGCCAATAAAATAAGATAAAGATTTAATGCTTGAATTTGGATGTCAGTTGGTTCTTTTCCATGTAGCATTCTTAAAAAGTCTTCAGCATGACCTCGGTTTGGATCAGCTTCGATAAGTGGTAGTCCTTCTCTTAATCTATGTATAATTGCAACAGCAGTAGATATTTGACCAACTAAACGTAAAGCTTTAGGAGGTAAATCATTTAGATGAACATTCTTTTCAAAGTGCCCCAAGCTTGAGACTACGGTTCTTAATGTGCTCATTGGAGAAGTTTTACCAGATAATTCGGTAATTACTTTGATTACTTCTTTGGGAAGTACTCTTGCTTCACCTATTCTTTGCGTCATCTCATCAAGACGTTCTTTATTTGGTAATTCAGTATCATAAAGTAGGCAAATGGTTTCTTCGAAAGTAGTATCAAATGCTAAGTCATCTATATTGTATCCACAATATCTTAAGATTCCTTTTTCACCATTGACTGAGCTTAGTTTAGTATCTGCAGCGACGATTCCCTCGAGACCTTTTACAGGTTCAGCCACTGAATCTTTGTTATCTTTTGGTAGAGACACGTTATGAACACAAAGAGTATTATATTTAGTATTTACCAATCTATTGTTGTTGGTATTTAGTAACTCGAATTCCAAATTCACCTTTTATGGCTGGCCGAGTCATAATTTCTTTCATTTTTTCATTAAATGCAGCTTCTAAATCAACGTCCATTGCAATAGCGTGACCTATTGTTAAAATTAAGATGTCAGCTAGTTCTTCTGCTTTTTCAGAATGGGGTTTTCCCTTTGTGAAACATTCAGCCAATTCACCTAATTCTTCTATAGTTAGTAATATTCGGTAGGCCATATCATGACCATTATTCTCTTTTTTACTAAATTCATGTTTATCATGGAAATCTTTTACTTGTGATAGCATGTCAGCATAAGTTTGGCTCATAGCGTGCTACGAAGGTCAGTCTTTGTTAGTTTTCCTATTGGTTTGCTACTTTCTCAGCAACTGAAATACAGGCCATAAAGTCTTCAGTTGCTTCTCTTAAACTACCTAAACTTTCAGCTTTAACAATAGCTTTTATCTTGTTATCAATAACACTTGTTTCAACCCAGCCTTTATTTTCAGGTTCAGTTGATTTAGCTACAGATTCAGCGATATTTTTTGAATCAAATACTATTTCAATTTCAATTTTATGTTTCATAATTTTACGTATTGCCTTTTGACTCCCACTTCCATATTGGGCAGCCTTCTTTTTTCTATCAGCAATTTCGTTAGGTAATCCTAGTTTTTTTGCAGCCAGCCTAAGAGGAACTTTCCCAACATCACCGATGCGTTCTTTTTCACTAAAGGAATTAGCGGCTTTAACTACAATATCAGAAAGGTAAGGACAAGATAATTCTAAATTGAATATTTCAGCAATTTTTCTTTCTCTATTTTGTAATCTTTTATTTAAATCAGAAACTTCTTTTGTTAGGTCATTTTTTGCTTCTTCTTTTCTAAATCTAGCATACCCTCCAAATAATTCATCAGCTCCTTGACCGCACATTAGTATTGGGTTTTTTGAGTTCTTAGCAGCTATCCAGAATGGTAACATGAATTCAATTTCAATAGCTTTTAGTTCTAATTTATTTTGCATATCCAGTCCTTCTGCAACCATCTGTTTAGGCTCAAGTTCAATAACTTTAAGATCCATTTCAATCATTTCGGCAGCTGTTTTTGCAGCCTCTAAATCATAAGATTTTGGTGTTCCTACTGCAATAAGCTCAACATTTGAATATTTTTTAGCTAGAAATGCTACCAATGTGGAATCAATTCCTCCCGAAAAAGAAACGGTAATATCTTCATTACATGCTTGTTTCACTGCCGTATCTATAGAATCTGAGAGTATTTCCAGACGTCTATCTTCCATTATGAAGCGAGGCCACTTTCAGTCATGAACTTTTTTAATTCTTTAAGAGCTTTTTTAGCTTTTGCTTCACTAACTATATCAGTAACAATTAAGACTCCAGATTCAAAAATGATGAAGCTAGCCTCTGGCTTTTCCATTCTTAATATTAATCCTTGGAATCTTAGTGGATCATATTCAGAACCTGGTATTGCTAAAGCCATGGCTTTCAGATCAACTATCATACCAATATTCTCCTTGACTACCATATTTTCTAATTTAGTTGCTCTTTTTGTACTAATTTTTGAATCATACTTTTTTACAAGTTTCTTCAAATTAAGCATAATACTTTTCCCTTCATTGAGATTCGTTACTCCTGTAACCAAGGCCTTGCCGTTACTAAATAAGACTCCAGCTGCTTTTTTGGAACTGTTAGTATCCATTTCGATAATGACTGAAGGATTGCCCGAACTGGAATACCTAGCATTAGGTAGTTCAGTTGCTAATGTGATTAATTCTAGTTCTTTTCCGAGATGAGATGCGGCAATTACATTTTCAACTTTGATGGTACTCACAAATTATTCAAAACAGGTAAGTTTAATAGCTTAACCTTCAAGCAAATTCGTCAAAAGGATAGGGCTCAGGATCCCTTTTTCCCATTAATATTTGGGTTTCAGGAACTGTCAGTAATGGTATTGGCCATGTTGGGCCGTCTTCAATTGCGAGTCTTGGGCATGCGGTTATGACTGCAGCATCTATTCCTAATCCTAGTAATTGGTCATGTGATTGGTGCATGCTACCAATCATAATTGTTTCTCTGCCATTTTCAATCAATAACTCTTCAATCTTATCTGCCAATTCAATCCTTTTTTGGCCAATTTGGTTTGAGAAAAGGATTGCCCATCTTTTTGCATCAGTGGCTACAGACATGGCGGCATATCTTTGTTTTAAGAACGGTCTAGGATCTGCTATAGTAACTATTCCGTTATGAGGTTCTAGACAAGCAACTGGTTTTCCCGTTGAAAGAGCTACAGTTAATGGATGAAACAATCCAGTTCCAATATAGAGATATCCGTCAACTTTTAACTTTCTGGCTGCGGATGAGTTACAGCCTAGAAGTTGTCCAGCTGCAGCTAATCTTGGTCCACCAGTTGTTACACTAGTATCAAATCCTTCTTTACCTAAAATATCACCAGCACTATCAAGCATGTGTAGGTGTTGAGCAGTAGTAACTACTCCAATTTTTTGAGGAAGTATCTCTTTTAATTCCAGTATTGCCTTTTTGCTCAGGGATAATTTCCCAGTATGCCTCACTGGAACAAAAAAGGTAGGAACTGCATAAAATTCAGAATGATAAGGCATTGGCAAATGGCCCATATGAACAAGGGCATCAGCCCCAATTTCTTCTAACGGTCTATCTGCTAAGTCACATGCACCATACGTTGGTTCCCCCCATAGCACAACTTTAGCATTAGTCAATTCAGTTACATAAGTTACTATTTCATGAGATTTTGTTTTTAATCCATCTGGGACTTGAATTCCAATTCTTTTTTTTCCTTTTAATTTTAGACAAACCTCTTCTATTCCCGGTTTCCAATCAAATCTTATTTCACTCATCTACTAACATGGTCCTTCTGATACAGGATATAATAATATTGTTTGAATTATTTTAGCATGATAAGGTTTAGTTCTAATAATTTTTCTAGAAAGACTTGTACTCGAGTTGCAGCAGGTGCTACCTCTTCACCAAATTTAGAATCAAAAATATCGATTATATCTTTAACTGAGTTATTTCCATCACATAGTTCCCAAATAAGAGTAGTATATTGGTCTAAAGGCCTTTTGATTATTTCAGGCCCCCCTATTCGTTGATGAAACCATTTTTCAATGGTTCCGAAATCTTTGGGATAGGTTATTACGATTTTATTTTCGATATACATTGAATCAATTTTGGAATCTTCATTTTTAGTAGGTTTTTTCAATAGAATTGTATTTTTCTTCATAATTTCTCCATCCCTATAATCATTACTGCTAAAGTTGCAGCCCCACCTATTGCAGCATATCTAAGTGCTAATTTTTGATTTTGCCATACGAAACGTGAAACCCACACAAGCCATCCGCTCACTAATGCTATGATGAGCATGATTCCGAAAATAACCGTCCACCAGTTCACAATAGCTTATTGGTTGGGACTAATTAGTGGTAGCCCCGCCAGGATTCGAACCTGGGTCTCAAGATCCAGAGTCTCAAATGATGGACCGCTACACTACGGGGCTGAACATTATTCAGCTTGGTTCGGTGCATAAAAAAATGTTGGTATTTTTGTGGTTCTAGTTTTCTTCATAAAATTCATCATCGTCATCGTCGAATTTGAATTCTGTATTTTCATCATTTGATAATTCTATTTTATCTGGAAAGTATCTTAAAATAATCACGTCATCTAAGTCCTGAACCCATCTATACGGTATAATTATATTTTCACTATCTTTAACAAGTCTTGGTGTTGTTCCTGTAATTAATAATGCAGAAATTACACGTTGTGTAGTATCGAGTAGCACATCATGTACAACGCCTAAGCGTTGACCATTTCTAGTGTAAACCGTCAATCCAGCTAGTCTTGAAGCTTCATTAAGCACAGTTGGTTATCGGGTCTCCATATAATTATTTGCTATCCCTCTATTATTTGTAATAAATGATAATAGACTATAAATAGAGGCCAAAAGTGAAGCGGATGCATGGGTAGAGTAAGGCCAACATACATCAAACGCGTAGCCATAGAATTAGTTAGGAATTATCCAGACAGGTTTACTGAGGATTTTGACCACAATAAATTGGTTGTAGGGGAATTGACAGATGTTGAAAGTTTAACTATGCGAAATAGAATTACAGGTTATGTAACTCGTTACCGGAAACAGGAACAGAATTGAGCCATTATGATGTTTTAGTTGAGGGCGCGGGTCCAGCTGGAGCAACTGCAGCTTATTATTTAGCTAAGCAAGGTAAGAAAGTAGCATTAGTGGATAGGGCAAAATTTCCTCGCGAAAAAGCCTGTGGCGGTGGTTTATGTGTCCACATAGAAGAATTTGATCATATAATTTCCAATTGGGATGATTTTCTTGAATCTAAATGTCTTCGTGGAATTGTATATGGTCCTGAATTTACTCCAGTAGATTACGTTAGTGAAAAACCTTTTTTTTACAATATTCGCCGCTTAAAATTCGATAATACACTAGTAGAATATGCCGTAGCTGAAGGAGCTACCTTAATTGAGGGTATAGCGGTAAAGAGTTTTGAAGTAAATGATGATAATGTTGTAACTAAATTGAGAAATGGTGATGAATTAACAAGTGATGTTATTATTGGTGCAGGAGGTTCTTTTGACATGGTTTCTCGTAGAATTAGAGAAATAGAGAATATGCCTATGAAGTGGAGAGATGAAGATATTGCAACAGCACTCTATTTTGAAGTTGAAGTAGGTAGAGAATACATGGATCGAGTATATGGTAAAGACAGAGTTTCCATGGCTCACATAAAATATCAAAATTTAGATGGCTACGGTTGGTCCTTTTCTAAAGATACAGTTCTTAACGTTGGAATAGGGTGTCCTCGTTCTATTATTAAGAAGCTTAAGAAAGATAATCCCGATTGGGATGAACGTCAATATTTACTTGATTATGTTGACACATTGAAAGAGCAAGGATGGTTTCCTAAGGATATAGAAGTTAATAGGAAAATGATTTCGGGTTCTAATATTCCTGTAGGTATGGGTATGAAGTGTACAGTAGGGGATCGAATGCTAGTTATTGGTGATGCAGGAGGTTTTGTCTCACCATTATCTGGTGAGGGTTTGTATTACGCATTAGATTCCGGTCGTATTGCTGCAGATTCATTAGATGTTTTATTCAAAGAAGGTAATTTTGATAAACAGTCTATGATGTTGTATCATAATAGTTGGAATGATAAATGGGGGGATGATTTAGAATGGTTGAAAGTTGGTTGGCATTTACTAATGGTTATGCCTAATAGTTTAATCAAATACGCAGCCTTGGATGAGGAAACAAAAGAATTTTTTACACATATGTTTGTAGGCTCAATGCCAGCTTCTAAGATTAAAAATAAGGTCTTAGCACTTATTGCAAAAGGAGCCTTGAAACATGACTTTTTGAGTCATATTATTGGTAAACATGACCAAGTTCCTGAAATCACACACTAGTTTCTTTTAATGTGGAAAGGCTTTAAGAACTAACATACAGAATGTATTGATGTGCAGTCAGCCGATGATGAATGGGATGATGAAGAGTGGGAAGAGGATTACGATGATGATTCCAATTTTTTATCAGGTATGTCCGTAGCTTCTAAAATGAAGTTTGCCGGTGGTACTGCTTTTGTTATTTTAATTTTATTATCATCGATGATATTTACAAATTTTGGTTTCTATTCTGGTGCAGGTAGTTTATCTGTATTGGTAGATGTCAATGAGGGTAAAGATCCCGGGGATCGAACATTTAATGCTAATATTTTGGCAACATCGCCTACTTTTGGTATGCTTGCTAAGGAAGGGGACTATTCGATTAGTTATGAAGGAATAGCTCAACATTCTGGTAAGTTTGAGATTAATGACGAAGGCCGAGGCTCATTTGACGTAGATTATGAAGAATTCTTTGTAGGTAATGGCCAATATACATTAAAGACAGAGTTAGGCAGTTCTGAATCTACTGACACAGTAACACTTAATCGTTTTGCCGATAGTCTTAGTGCTGAAGTTGTAAGCTTTGATGGTGTAACTGATGATGGTAAAGCAGTATATCCAATCGATAAAGATTCGAGTATTAATCTTAATTTACAATTTACATCAGATACTGCCGATATTAGTTTTGTTAATCCGTGGGTGTCTGGGACTGCTAAGATTTATCAATACAATCAACCTTTTAATGAAGATCAGGGAGAAAATTATTGGGATGAAGATTCTGAGCATGGAGGTTCTGCAGAATCAGGGAGTTTGGTTGAAACTATAAATTTTGATATAGATAGTGGAACTGGAACTTACACTTATTCTTCTGGAACTAAATCTACGTTTAATGAGATTCAGGTAGGTCAAGTAAGTTTGAGTTTGATTTTAGATACGGAAGAGTTTTATGACGTTGAAGGTAGTGGTGACTACACCGTAGTTTTTGATTTTACAAATGACTTAGGTGAGGATACATCAAGTAAAGATGGTAGAACGTATTGGGCCTGGTTTCATATTTGCCAAACTGGTAGTAATGGTAAGTGTCAAGGCGATAACTAAAAATCTCTCATCTTAGTAACTAAAAACCATAAGTTCCAAATTCCGTCTTCCCAAGTATTTAGTTTTACTTCACCAACTCTTGCGTGAAATGGTACTGGTATTTCTACAGCTCTTAATCCTCTTTTGAAGGCTTCAATTTTAAATTCTTCAGATAGCGGCATTCCATCACTTGTTAATTTTACCTTTGAAATAACTTCTTTCTTGAATACCCACATACCACTTTGTGAATCTTTGATATTAATTCCATGAAATAAATTAGTTCCAAATGTTAATCCCCAGTTTCCAATTTTATGGGTAATAGACATAGCATCTTGATCCATTCTATCCAACCTATTACATGTTACGTAATCTAAATTATTATTAATTAAGAATGCTAGAACATGGGGTATCTTATCTGCAGGATATGTAGTGTCTCCATCGATTGTAGCTACATAGTCAGTATCTACTAGACTAAATCCAGTTTTGTATGCTCTTCCGTAACCTTTGCGTGGCTCATTGTGAACAATAGCTCCTCGTTTCTCAGCTTCTTCTGCAGTGTTATCCGTTGAAGCTCCGTCAATAATCAGAACTTTTACATCCAACCAGGGTAAATTACGTGGAATTTGGTCAATAGTAGGTCCTATTGATTCTCCTTCGTTTAACGTAGGAATAATTACAGTCAAGCTTATGCCCATACTAGGGTTTATGGAGGTCTGGTTTTAAGACCAACTGCACTAGGCATTTGTGTCTTTACTCTTTAAGCAGGTCACATCAGCAATTTTTCTACTAGTAGGTTTAATTATTTCGCTATCTTGGTACGAGTGGAAAGATTCACCAATTTGGATGCTGATTGTAGGTGGCTTGTTATCTTTATTAGGAATTATAGGTGTAGTTCTCAATATAATAGAATCAGAAGAGAGTTTAGAAGAATAGTTCCATTAACCTTATATCTAACCAGTTATCGACTTGTTTTTTAGATGAGTCTTCTATACAGAACCCTTCTGAGGCCGGCAGTTTTTTTGCAGGATTCTGAGAGAGCTCATTCACGAGTTTTATCATTCTTATCTCGCATGTCTCGTACCAGACTTTCTTTATCCATGCTCGGGACGCTATATCGTTCACCAGATCTTCCAGTGAATTTATTTAATCTTGATTTCCCAAATCCAATAGGTGTGGCTGCAGGTATGGATAAGAACGGTGAGGCAGTACCTTCATGGCAATCGATAGGCTATGGATTTTGTGAAATTGGCGGTGTGACTCTCCATGAACAACCAGGCAATCCAAAGCCTAGAATGTTTAGAATAAGTAAAGATAAGGCATTAATCAATAGAATGGGATTCAATAATATTGGGGCTCTAGCACTTCAAGAAAAATTACAGTATTGGAAAGATAAAGGACTTTGGCCAGACTCTCCAGTGGGAATAAATTTGGGGAAATCAAAAATAACTTCATTGGAAGATGCACCTTTAGATTACTCAGGTTCAATTAAGATATTATGGAAGCATGCTGACTTTTTTGTAATAAATGTGAGTTCACCAAATACGCCGGGACTTAGAGATCTCCAAGAATCTAAGAATTTAGAAGCAGTAATAAAAAAATGTTGTGAAATAAACAAAGAGTGCTCTGAACGAGAAGATAATATCGAAAAGCCCCTTTTAGTCAAAATAGCTCCTGAATTGGAAGATGGATTCTTAGAAGACATAGTAAAATTAGTAAAAAAATATAAGCTTTCAGGAATAGTGGCAACTAATACAACAGTAGATAGGCCTGAATCAAAGCATACATCCTCCGAAAAGATTTACAATGAAGCAGGGGGCCTTAGTGGTGCCCCACTCAAAGACAAAAGTACTGAAATAATACGCAAAATATTCAGACTAACGAAGGGAAAAATCCCAATAATTGGAGTTGGTGGAATATTTACAGCTGAAGATGCATGGAACAAAATTACAGCTGGAGCTTCTATTGTTCAGCTCTATACTGGTTTGGTTTTTGAAGGTCCCGGAATTGCGAAAAGTATAGTTAAGGGTTTGAAAAAGCGTGTTGAAAGTGAAGGCTTTGAATCAATAAGTGATGCAGTTGGAATAGAAGCTTAGTTCATTCTCTAATATCAAACTGGGCTTGACACATAGGGCATCCGACACGAATTGGCCTCTGATCAGTTGTTATTGTTATTGTACCTGAACAATTAGGACATGATAAATTTGTTGGACCCATTTCTTCGAAATCAAAGAAATCATCATCTTCTTCAGTCTTGAAATATTTCATTCCAACTGCTGCACCTATAACTCCAATTACGGCTAAAGTTCCACCTATTATCAGTACATTACTCCCGTCTTCTTCAGTATTATTTGTACTTACTATATTATTTTCTACTACAATACTTCCTTGCCAAGTGTGAGTGTCTTGTGCGTTATCAGTAATATCTAAACTAATAGTATATGTCCCCTCTTTATCGAACGTGTAATCAAAATTTTCTTGTGTTCTTATAATTTCGATATTTTCAGCAATAGAGATAATGGTCCATTCGTATTTCGTAATGGTTCCATCAGTATCATAAGACTCCTCTGCATTAAATGTTATTTTATCTCCTGTTTTTACTACAGTAAGTAAAGAATTAATTGAAGATAAATCATTAACGTAAATTCTGCCAATTGCAACTGGTTCAATGTTGTCTTTTTCAGGTTCTTGAACATATGCATATTTGTCTAAAGAGTTTTCAACATCTTCGACTTGGGCACTAATTTGTATGCTACCTGGCTCGTATGGCGTCCATTCAAAGGAGACTATTTCTTCTTGTCCAGATTCAATTTCAACATTTTTTTGGGCAATCAAACTATCTTTTGCGTATGTGGTAATTGTAGCAGTACCTGTTTTGCCCCCACTATTAGTTATTGTTACAAAAATGGTAGAAGTTTCTCCTACAATAAGGGGGTCATTCCATGAAATACTATTCAGTTCAAAATTTTCTTTAGGCTCTTGAATTTCTACTTCTTTCGTCACTTCATTATTGTCTTCAGTTGTTTCTACCGGATCTGAATTGTCTAATTTAATTTTTACAGTATGTATTCCTTTTTCGGCATTCCAAATGTAATTTTTCACCTCCGACGATTCTGAATCTATTTGTTCAGTTCCGCTATCTACAGTACTTCCATCAATTATTACTTCATAATCAACACTTCCACTAGTCTTTCCAAGGTTGAATATTTCGTAATTTATAGTGACTTCTTTGCCTTCTTCTAAAGCGCCCTCAAATTCAATATTCGCTGGTGAGAAATCAGGTTCATCGGGTGGGGGGCTAACGTCTATAGTGAAAGATCGTTCATCGTTATTACTATTTTGATCTTCAGGTTCTATACTTACTAATCTAGCCAGTAAGTCACTTTCGCCCTCTTTTGCACTCCATTCACCACTTATAGTTATTTCATCTTCAACTTCTATTTCCGTCCCTTCAAGAGTAGTAAATTTACTATTATCATCATACCATCTCAGTTCAAAACTAGTTGCGGTTTCAGTACCTTGATTTTTGATTTTAGCATATATGTTAATGTATTCATTATGTGTCGGATCAGTATCATCAGTCCAAACTTCAATAATTGCTAGATCCACGCCTTCTGCTGGAGCCTCACTAACAGATAGTTGTTCTTCGATTATGTTATTATCTAAATTATTTTCAGAGGGATTGACATCATAAACTTCAACATTTATGGTATAATCACCTTCATCAGGAATCCAATCGTAAGTCCATGTCATATCAGAATCAACACTAATAGAACCTAAGGATTCATCTTCTAGTTCTTCATCATTTGACATGATTTTTATTGAGGAACTATCAATGTCCATCGTTCCCTGATTTTCAATTTCGATAGAGATGGTTACAGTATCACCTTCAACAGGTTCTTCAGGTGTAACTGATATCTCCGTAATTACGGCGTCAGGTTGATTGATGTCAACGATTTCGTATCCATCAATGTATCCATATCCATAATAGTAATTATATTTGTCACTTTCACTTGGTTCAGACGCACTACCGTCATGCTCACCACTCCATGCTTCAGAATAATCTTGCAAACGGTCTCTCACACCATTGGAGTTAGATGTTGGTGCCAATGAGCTATCTGCTTCTAACAATAAAGCAGCCAAACCAGCTACAATAGGTGTAGCCATACTTGTTCCAGATTTTGTTGACCAACCTTGTGCATTACTTTCTCCAAAAAGATTAGAATGTCCTGCAGCAGCTCTAATATCACTTCCAGGTGCCACTACTGACGGTTTTAGTTCATCCCATCGATCACTATCTCCATCATCTTGTCTAGGACCGTAGTTACTGTAACTAGCTAAATCATCATCATTTCTATTAACATTATTCATATTGTCCATAGCTCCAACAGCAATACTCCAATCAGCAGCAGCTGGAGATGGCACTTCTTCATCACCATCATTTCCCATAGCAATTATAACTGCAATACCTGCTGCATTAGCCTGATTAACTAGTTGAGATTGTGAATCACTACCATCGCTATCGCTAGTTGTTCCTAATGACATCGACATAATGTGAATACCATTATTTTGCTCACCATCGTTTTCCCAATCTGTATTTACATTTTCAATACAAGCTTCAATAGCCTCATTAATATCTGCAGCCGAACCAGATCCCCAATCAGCCATCACTTTCATATCAATAAGACGGGCACCTGGTGCTACACCTAGATAATCTACTTCACCATCTCCATCTTCATCATCGTCTCCTCCCATTCCAAGAACTGTTGATGCAACATGAGTGCCATGACCATCGAAATCATCAGGGTCTTCATTACTGTCTTCTTCGGTAGTAAATTGATAATTTCCATTATCGTCTGTTGGGCAGCCACCATCACAATTCATTCCAGCTATAAATCTTCTAACACCTTGGTCTTCAAAGACATCAAATGTTTCATGTTCATTGTCGACTCCAGTGTCCAATACAGCTACATTAATTCCTTCTCCATATAGACCTTTATCCCAAACAACAGGATTATATTCTGAAGATTCTCTTACTTTAATTGCTTTTACAGCAGTATCTAAAAATGGATAAACCGGAGCTTGCCATTCAACAAGTTTCACGTCCGTTATTTCAGTTAATTTAAATATTTTTTCTGATGGAACTTCATCTAGCCTAATAGCATTAATATATTTGTAAATATGAGTAATATCGATTCCAATATTATTTATTTCTCCATAATGCTGCAGAGTCGGTTTTTCAGTAAACATAAGAATAACATTTACACTTTCTTGCTCTTTGATTAATGGTTCTATTCTGTCGTCTAATCCATTCGCATTGATATCAAAAAAGGTAGGGCTAAATTGTCTTTCTTCTTCTGCTATTGAGGCCATAGGCATTATTGTGCTCAAAACCAAAAAAATGACAATCCCGAGACATTTCATTATTTATGTATTAATGACCTTCTCTAAAAAACGTTGTGTCATATTAACTTAATCTTCGATTATAGAGGATGTATGCTACTCCAATAAGACCTACTATGGCTAAACTAGTTGAAATTATATCCCTTTGTTCACCATTTTCTTCTTTTTTATTTTCAATATCAATTGAAATTTCAGCAGAGATATTGGCATTTCCAATACTTTGTACAGTAAATTTAGCAGTATAATATTTGGAATTATTCATTTCGAGGCCTATGCCTTGAATGGTTTTTTCTTCAAATGGTTCTAATTCAAAATAAGTCTCAGTCAAATATAGATCAAGTCCTTCTTCTAATTCTTTGTTAAGTGTGAAGATATCGTTTCCATTTCCAGTATTTTGTATAATCAGGTTAATTTTTTGATTGGCTTGTTCAGCTTTTATTCCAATTCCATAATATTGAGGGACATTAACCGTAATTTCTCCATTTCCTGCAATTTCTCCATTACGATCTATAAGATTTATACTGACTTTATACTCTTTAGCCTCAGTGTTTAGAGGAGGTTTCAATCGTACTAATGATTTAGATTCATTATTAAGATGAAGAACATTTTCAGATTCAAATTTCCACCCTTCCAATAAAATAGGTTCGATATTAATAAAATCCCAAGGTTGTTCTTTAGTGTCAGTTATGATTAGATAGCTTTCTAACCACGAGAATTCATAATTATCTTCATTATTCGTTTGAATTTCTAATATATTTCGGTTTTCACTAATCAAATCATATTCATATCGAATTAGAGTACTAGGATTAAATGGGAAAACTTCCAAAGATTTTACAGTATAATTATTTTCCGAGTCTATCTCAAAAGTATCGGTGGAATGTGCCCTTACTTGTACTTGTATTTCTCCATTAATAGACTGATCGGCAATATTCAAATTCCACTCGTTGCTCTGTCCTGGAAAGATTTCATCATAAAAATACGTGGCTTCAATACTGGTTGATAAAGAGGTTGCATTTACTAAAACAGTTACATTATTTGATTTTACAGTTCCAATATTTTTTATTTCCCCTTTTATAGTATAATTATCACCTTCTTGTACATTTTTGACTTCATAACTAGTTCCATTTCCCATAGTGACTATTATTTTCGGAGGCGTCACTAGTAAGTCGGGTAACTGAAGATTAATAAATATATTTTCATTTATATAATGGTCTTCGAGAAATCCATTATCATTATAAATTCCAACTTCTAATGAATAGTTACCCGATTTTGTAGGTTGTAACAAAATATTACTAATATCTCCATTGCTTATATTTCCATCGTATTTATTTGTAATTATATTTTCTGAATTAATTAATCTAATTTTAATATATGAAGCATTTCCAATATAACTTCCATTAATTATTACACTATCATTGTGACCAGTCCCAGTGTCAATGCTTTCTATATTTAATTCATCAAATGAGCTCTCTGGATTTATTTGATTTTGGAAGTTTTCGATAAACCCAAACCAGTTGTTATCACTAATTGTAAGGTCACTATAACCAAGATTAGCTCCATTTGTTGGAAAATAAATAGTTAATCCATGTGCTTTGTCTACATTTATTTTTTCTGGTTTTTGCCAGTGATCTTCTGCAATTACAGTAATTTCTAGAAGGTTTTGGAGTTTTTTAGCTTCAGTTTGTACGTCTATTGTTGGTACATATTCTTCAAGATTTATTGCAAAATCATATAAGTCTCTATAGTTTGGATTCTGATCATAGCGCTGGGTTTCTTCTCTTGCATTACTTATTTCATTATAATAAATCGGTAAAACACTATTTATTTCATAACTTAAATTATCTAAGCCATTCCACAAATCCTGTAATTTACTTGTATCTACTACGGAAGCAGTAACAGAATAGCTGGTGTAAACAGAACCGTTACGATATGATTCAACGTAATCAGTTACGACATTATGAGCTAACTGTTCATTTGTTGTTTCTTTATCTAGTTTATACAATAGGTGATTGTATGTCCATCCTTCTAGTGGTTCGTAGGCTTCAGAACCATGTATCATTTCGGCTTGATCCTTTAGTTCATAGGCAATTTCAAACATGCCCATTGAGCATGCATCAAACGCAATCATAGTTAGCTTTGGTTCACCGGTTATATTTCTATAGTCTTCAAGTGATTGCCTTATCTCAGGAACATTAAGATGGCTGCTTTTATCCTCTGCAACCTTCTCCCATCCACTTCCATGGTTCCAAATTACTAAGACTTTCCTCTTAGCTGGATACTCTGATGAAGCCCAAATCATAAAGTCTCTCAGTGTTTCTCCATCACCCATGTCTAGTTCATTATTCCAATCAGAATTTATTTCATTTAATGGGGTTTCTTCTAAGCCATGCTTAACCACATGATAAGCATGTGAATCATCATCCAAATTTTGGTCAGCTAACACAACAATTTCTAAATTTTCATTGGACCCTACCATTTTCATTTCATTCAGATCATCATCAACTTCTTCGTATAGTGAATTGTCTCCAGCCATGTAGACATAGAAGCCCCATTCAGGAATATCGTCAACTTCAGCTATTCCAAAATTACCTGAAGGAAAAATAATAAAAAATGCAATTGCAAATATCCAGACATGTTTCACAGTTTAGTCCTGTTAAGCACCTATAAAAACACTAAGTATTATTTTTTTAGGAGTTAGATTCTTTTCTTGTAGGTATTTTATAATCATTTTTATTATTTATTGTAAACAAATAATATAGGGGGAAACCAAGAAGCGAAAATGTTACTATACTAGACAGTAAGTGGTAAATCATAAATGGTATTCCTAAAATATAAACTAGAATTAAATTCTCGAGTGTTAATTCATAAGACAACAAGAATACTCCAAAGTTAGTCCACACATCATATATTCCTGCGAAAATAATTCCAGTTGCACTAAATTTATAAACTGTATTAGAATTGTAATTTCCTTTAATTTGGTCTTTAAATCTAGAAGTAATCAGAGATACCAATAAGAATCCAGAATAGGTAAAAATAATTATTTTCGAAGTTCCAAAATAACCTAAATATAGATCACTGAGGAATATAATTGAGATGGTAACTACGAATGACATGCTTAATGGCAATAGCATGGATGCTAGGAATATTGAAACCATAACAGTTTCAAAATTGGGATAGTCATGTAGCATGATTCTTCCTCCGAATCCGATTACAAAAAGAAGAATTGCAGTCGGTAAATTAGAAATTCTATTATTAGTCACTGTAAGTGTATCTAGAGACATGAATAAAAATTAATGGTTCAGTTCCTTAACTACTTCTAAAAACATTTCATAAGTTAATCTTTTTGTGTTTATGTTATAGCGGCTTGTGTGATATGAATTAACTAATTCCCATTTTAAGTTGGGAAATTTATGTTTTATATTATGTTGAAATTTATAGCTTGCTTGTTTTTCACCTATGCACTGAAGTATTTGTTTATGTGCCAGGCTACCCAAAGCTAATATATATTTTAACTTAGTCATCATTCGTATTTCCTCTATTAAAAAAGGTCTACAATTAATAATTTCATTATTAGTAGGTTTGTTTTGAGGTGGTGCACATCTAACGGCATTGGAAATTCTAACTTTCTTTAATTTTAATTCATCAGATTTAGAAATGCTTTTTTTAATATTTGATAATCCAGATTCATAGAGGGCTTTGTATAATATTTCTCCAGCAAAGTCTCCAGTAAATGGCCGCCCAGTTCTGCCTGCACCATGTTTTCCAGGTGCTAAACCTACAATTAAGAGAGTAGAATCCAAACTTCCAAATGAAGGTACTGGTTTACACCAATATTTTTCATTTACGAATTCATTTTTCTTATTATATTTCTTAGTTTCAGTAGCATATTTTACTAGTCGAGGGCACTTTCTACATGAAATCACTCGCTTATCAAAATCCTCTAGCGTACTATTCATTTACAACTAATCTACAAAGCAAACCCCTTATTAAGGGGCTCAACGTGAGAATGTAGGGCGATTATAATGAATGAAAATTATAAAAGTAAATTGCTAGCAAGTGCAGTGACTGCGGTTTTGGTTTTTTCAAGTCTTCTGTTTATATCAGGTGCACAGGCAACTCCAAGCGATGATTTGGAAGTTAGTCAGATGTATGAACCAGATGGAACTCCGCCACCAAGAGCCAATATTGCTTACGATATTGTAGTAGAATGGAGCAATGAGGGTAGTTCAGATTATGATGCAACAGTTAGGTTGTACGAAGATTGTGATTTGAATACTATGGCAGATGAGTCTGACTCAATAAGCATGGGCGCTGGAGAAGAGGGTTTGATTACTTTATCAATTACTTTTGAAGATACTGGCGAAGTTTGTTTTTCTGGAACTATTTTCTATAGTGGAACTGATTACGGAGAGTTTGAGAATTATCTGAATGTTGAACCTGAAACAGGTGAAGCTGATTTGTCGATTGAATTACAGATTGAAGGGTCCAATTTTGCAGCCGGTGAAGAAGTTAATGTAATTTTTGAATATGGTAATGAGGGTACTGTTAGTACACTTAACCCAGTAACTTTTATTGCTTATTTTGACCCAGTAGATGATGACCCTACAACTTCTTTCTCACCATCTCCATTAACTTTCAATTTTATTAGTCCGCCACCTCCTGATGCTCCACCTGAATCAGAGCGAATGGAATGGCCATATACTATACCTGGAGGAACTCCAGATGGTAAGTACAAATTTACAGTAATTATTGATTCAGAACAAAACAATACTGAAGAAGATCCTAATTTAGATAATAATGTTGACGAGTGGGAAGTTTGTGTTGGGGACTGTAGTGAAGCAGATTTAGTAATATCTGAAGCTAACCAATTAAATTCTTTACGTGTTCAGCCTGAAGACGGTGTAGCAGGTATGACACTTTCATTCTTTTATGCTGTTGAAAATCAGGGAGAGGGTGATGCCTTACCTCCAGGGCCTTTTGATGATAGAGAAGGTAATCTTACAATGGGTATTGAAGTTATGAAATGTCCAGACGAAGATTGTACTGGCCAAGTTTGGGTTCCAGTTAATACAACAGCTCCAATTAAAACTCCTATTAATTCTGGAGAAACAATGGAAGATGATTCCATCCTAGGTGTAAATTGGTCAACAAGCTCTAGTGATGCAGGTTGGTGGAATATTAGAATAGTAGCCGATTATGAAAACGTAATTGAAGAAAGTAGTGAAGCTAATAATAATCTTGAATGGTTTAAAATCCACAGTGGATATTTCAATTTAGCTGAACAAAGGCCAGATTTAATGGTGGCTGGAATTAATGAAGGTATAGACAAAGTGTATCAAGATGATGAAAGAATTATTCAAGTAGCAATTACTCAGACCTCTATGGGTGATGCTATGGCTGATGGGGTTGAAGTATATCTAAAAATGAAAGATCCTGACCTTCAATCAACAGATTGGTTCCAAATTGATGAAGCAAAAACAGTAGGTTTAACTCCTGAAACAACATTTTTTGAATATGCATTCACACCAACTAAACTAGGATATTATGAATTTTATGCATATGTAGATAGAGAAGATAATATTTTGGAGTGGGATGACACAAATAATGAATTTGGTTCAGATAAATATATACAAGTTTTTGAAAAGCTTCCAGATTTAGAAGTGACGAGTGTGTCTATAAATCCAGTTAATGATGAAGGTTATGCTATGGTAGGCGTTTCTTCAGAAGTTGTTGCAACCATAGTTAATTCAGGAATAAGAGATATGACTTCGAGTGAAGGTACAAAATTAGAAGTTTCATTCTATACTTCTGCACCTATGGCAACGAAGTTGGCAACTGTGAATGTTGACCAAGCTTTAGCCGTTGGTGAAAGTGTAGATATCACGATTCCATTTAAGTTCTTAGAAAATGCGCAGTATCGTGTAATTGCTAAAGTTGATGAAGACAAATTAATCACTGAAGAGGATGAAAATAACAATGAAAAATATAAGAATATATATGCAGTAAGTTCGTTAGATTCTTATGTTAATAATTTTAGCGTAGTTGTAGGAGATGGACTTGCAGGTGTAGAACATCCATTGACTTTTGATTTAGGAATGCATAATGTACCTGATGAAGGTACATATCGGCTTCATTTCAATGTATCTATTGACGGTACATTTGGATGGGGAGAAGTATTAGAATTATCCACTCAAAACACCACTGGCTTTTATCCTGTTGGAACTGGTTATTCAGTTTCAGGAAGTTATGCATACATTGATTTTAATTCAAGTTATAACAGACAGACGGTAACTATTCCTTGGATTCCAGATCCAAGTAGAAGCGATACATACAATATATCTGTAGAAGTAAGTAGTGACATTAATGTCGATATTGGAAATGATGAAGTGTATGCAGAGTTAACTGTTGAAAAGCTAACTACTAATATTTTGGTAGAATCTATTAAGATTACTGAGTCTGGTGGTTCAGCCACAATAAAGGTAACACTTGGATATCCTCAAGGTGAACAATCTGATTTGGATGTTGAAGTTGGTCTTTTAGTTTACCGCGCTTCAGATTATAGCGAAGGTAATCCACCAATTGATTCATTAACTGTCAAATCTATTAATGGAATATTGAGGGGAGATTCAAGACCAATTTCATTTACTTGGGCTGTAAGTAATGGAGACTATATTTTTGTGGCAGTTGTTGATCCTGAAAATAAGGTTAAAGAAATTAATGAAGCAGATAATAGTTATCCCTCATTATTAACTAATTTTGGAACATCTGAGGTAATAGATGACGCAGAGGAGGAGGATGAAGGACTCTTAGGCCTCCCTTCGATTTCAGTAACTATTGCAATGTCCATATTTGGTCTTGTGGCTCTAGCACGTAGAAGAAGTTAGTTAATGGACCATACATCACTGCTATACTTTGTAGGCTCAGCAGGAGCTGGCAAGTCTACATTAGTGGCTACACTACAAGAATGGATGCAACATTATCGTTACGACGGTGTTGCGATTAATTTAGACCCTGGGGCTGAAAGTGTAGCTTATGAAGCGGCTATAGATGTTCGCGAGAAATTCACATTGACAGACATAATGGATCAGTATAGTTTAGGGCCTAATGGTGCTCAAGTAGTCTGTGCGGATCTCTTAGCATTAGAATTAGATTGGTTGAAAGAACAGGTTCAAGAAGTTTCATGTGATTATTTCCTTGTAGATACTCCTGGCCAAACTGAATTATTTTTGTATAGAGAAGCGTCCAAGGTATTCATAGAAAATCTGTCAGAGAGATCAGGGATGATTTTACTTTTAGATCCTCTTTTATCAAGAACGCCTGAAGGTTTTGTCACTCAACTATTACTGGCCTCGGCAGCCCATCTTAGATTTCCAATACCAATGTTTCCAGTTTTAACAAAATGTGATCTTCTTGAACCTGAAGAAGTCGATAAGATTCGGGAATGGGCTTCAGATTTTGATGCTTTGTCTATGGCAATGCCAAACATGGTAGGGATGTCAGGAGTTCTTTCTTCAGAATTATTACGTGTTCTTCAAATATTAACTTTAGAATCAAATTTACTCGCAGTTTCTTCAAAAGAGGGCGAGGGAATGGATGATTTATACTCGATAATCCAGTCTACTTTTGCAGGCGGAGATGATTTAGAATCTCATGTAGATGAAAATTAAATATTTTAGTATCTATTATTAATAGTACTATTCTGATGATAATTCATGCCTGAGACATTCCCCCTTATTGTTGAGAGAAAGGGTAGCATTATGACATTAAGATTGAATAATGTAGATAAGAAAAATGCACTTAATTCAGAAATGATGGGAGCAATGATGGCATCTATTAGAGAAGCTCAAAAGTTTGATAATCTTAGAGCTGTGGTAATTCGAGGCGAAGGACCCGTTTTTTGTTCAGGTGCTGACTTAAATGAGTGGGAACCTACCCAACTTCAACAATTATTAAATGAAATTGTAAATTGTAGTTTACCAACTGTAGCTTTAGTGCATGGTTCTTGTTTAGGTGGAGGAATGGGATTGGCCTGTGCGTGTGATTTTATTTTAGCAGATGGCAGTACAAAATTTGGTTTTCCAGAAGTAAGAGTAGGAATGGTTCCTGCAGTAATATTTCCTTATGTTGCTCGAAAACTTGATATAGGGATAATGAGAGAAATTTTTCTGACTGGAGAGAAATTTGGAGTGTCCCTTGCTAAAGAAATGGGGCTGATATACGGAAAATATAGTGCAGATGGATCCGATTTAGATGAATTAATCTTACGTTTAGAAAAAGGAGGTCCTGAAGCTCAGAAAAGGATTAAAAAATTATTAAATAGTAATATTTTGTCTAAAACTAGAGAAGAAAGGGATATGGATTTAGCTCATCTCATTAATGAAATCAAGAGTGGAGAAGAGTGTAGCGAAGGTATAAGCTCATTTTTTCAAAAAAGGAAGCCAAGTTGGAACAAATAATGTTTAAAAAAATCTTAATCGCTAACCGCGGAGAAATCGCTTGTAGAATTATTAAAGCTTGTCAAGAGATGAAAATTAAAACAGTTGCAATTTATTCTGATATTGATTCTGAATCACCTCATGTTATGATGGCTGATGAATCTGTAGAAATTGGGCCCGCAAATCCTTCAGAAAGTTATTTGAATTTTGATAAGGTAATAGGTGCTGCTAAAGAAACAAATTCAGATGCTATTCATCCTGGCTATGGTTTTTTATCAGAGAATGGAGAATTTGCGAAATTTGTTGCAGATTCAGGTTTAATTTTCATAGGTCCTGACCCTGATACGATTAGATTAATGGGTGATAAAGCCGAATCTAAGAAAATGATGATTGATGCGGGAGTTCCCACAATTCCGGGAAGCGATGGAGAGTTAAGTGGAAATATAGATGCAATTGCTAGAGGAATAGGTTATCCTTTGATGGTTAAGGCTGCAGCAGGCGGAGGTGGAAAGGGTATGAGAGTAGTTTCTTCACCTGATGATTTAGAGTCTGCCCTTGAGGCTGCCAAAAATGAGGCTCGTAATTCTTTTGGAAATGATACTCTAATTCTTGAAAAATTCTTGGAGAATCCTAGACACATCGAAGTTCAAATTTTAGGCGATAATTTTGGCAATATAATACATCTTTATGAAAGAGAATGTTCTATACAGAGAAGACATCAAAAAATAATTGAAGAATCGCCTTCTCCAGCTATTAATAATAAAATTAGAAAGATGATGGGTGATGCAGCAATTAAAGCCGCCAGAGTCGCTAATTACAAAAATGCAGGGACTGTAGAATTTTTGTATCAAAACGGGGAATTTTATTTTTTAGAAATGAATACTCGCCTACAGGTTGAGCATGGTGTAACTGAAATGGTTTGCGGAATAGATATAGTAAAATGGCAAATAAAAATAGCTTATGGGATGAATTTGACATTGTCCCAAAAAGATGTTAAACAAAGAGGACATTCGATTGAATGTAGAATATACGCAGAAGATCCTTCACGTAATTTCCTTCCAACTCCTGGAATAGTCCACAAGATGATATTGCCAGAGGGGCCCGGCGTTAGAAATGATGTAGGTATTTCAGAAGGGCAAGAAGTGACAAGTGCTTATGATCCTCTATTAGCAAAGTTAGTTGTTTGGGATTCAGATAGAAATTCAGCTATAGATCGTATGGATAATGCACTATCTAACTTTGTTATTTTAGGTTTGATAACGAATCAACCATTTTTACGAGATATCATGCAGAATAAATCATTTCAAAAATGCTCGTTTTCCACTGGATTTATAGATGAGCATTATGCAACTTGGAGTTATAGAGAAATCCCTACTGAACTGATGGTTGCAGCCTTATTAGGATCAAAGTCTAGTAGCCAAGAAGTTCAGAAATTAGCTAGAGATCCGTATTCTCCCTGGAGTAGTAAAGGTGGTTGGAGGCAGGGTACTTAATGGCTGAAATTCTAACTATTGGTTCTTCCAAGCACAATGTGAAAATTAGACGTTCAGGCTCTAATTTTACGATAAATATCGATGATAACTTATCCGAGGGGGAATTTTCTAGGAAAAGTGATGGCAGATTAGAAATTATACTAAATGGCATCCGTACAATTGCCTATTCTGAAAGAAAAGGTAATGAGATATATGTGCATTTAAATGGAAATAATTATTTTATTACAAAGAAGTCTACAAGAGTGTCAAGTCAGCAATCTGAAGAAGTAAGTGATGATGTAGTTTTAAGCCCAATAACTGGTAAATTATTAGATAAGAAGGTGGAAGACAGGACTAAGGTTAGTAAAGGGGATGTTATTATTGTTCTTGAAGCAATGAAAATGGAACATAGATTGATATCTCCTAGGGATGGAATTTTATCAAAATTAACGTCAGTAGATGTTGGTGGCCAAGTTAAAGAAGGTGAATTAATGTTCGAATTGGAGGATGAATGAATATAATACATACAAATCATAATTCTAGTTCTTCTGAATCAATTTCTAATCGTAGCTTTAATAAAAAAATTGTTAAAGAATTAAGAGAACGCATAACTCAATCGAGTCAGGGTGGACGGCCAGAGGTAGTCACTCGCCATCAAGAAAGAGGTAAATTGTTGGCCAGAGATCGTATTGAAGAGTTAATTGATACTGATACGCCTTTCCTTGAATTTTCACCTTTGGCTGCGAATGGGTTGTATGGCGATGAAGTTCCCTCAGCAGGTATAGTTACTGGAATTGGAGTAGTTCATAATCGTGAGGTTATGATAATCGCAAACGATGCTACAGTTAAAGGAGGAACATACTATCCTTTAACAGTTAAAAAACATTTAAGAGCTCAAGAAGTTGCTCAAGAGAATAATTTACCTTGTATTTATCTTGTGGATTCAGGTGGTGCTTTTTTGCCAATGCAAGACGAGGTCTTTCCAGATAAGGAGCACTTTGGCCGCATCTTCTACAATCAAGCACAGATGTCTGCACTAGGCATTTCTCAAATTGCAGTAGTTATGGGTTCTTGCACTGCGGGGGGGGCTTATGTTCCAGCCATGTCTGATGAGACTATTATTGTAAAGGAACAAGGAACTATATTTCTTGCAGGTCCACCATTAGTCAAAGCAGCTACTGGAGAGGAAGTCAATTCTGAGGATTTAGGTGGTGCTGATGTACATACTCGGAAAAGTGGTGTTGCGGACCATTATGCATTAAATGATTCGCATGCAATAGAAATAGCAAGAGATATAATTTCTAATTTGAATCGTGAACCAAAATTTAAGTTAGATGTTTCAGAACCGGAAGAACCACAATACAATCCTGAAGAGTTGTATGAGATAATACCTGAAGATTCGAGGCAACCTTATGATGTTAGGGAAGTAATTGCCAGATTAGTTGATGGTTCTAAGTTTCATGAGTTCAAGGCTAATTATGGCCGTACAGTAGTTTGTGGTTTTGCAAAAATAATGGGCTATCCAATTGGAATTATAGCCAATAATGGGGTGCTTTTTTCTGAATCTTCTCTTAAGTCTACACATTTTATTGAGATGTGTTGTCAACGTAAGATACCTCTCGTCTTTTTACAGAATATAGTTGGCTTTATGGTAGGTAAGGACTATGAGGCTGGTGGTATTGCTAAAGACGGGGCAAAGATGGTTATGGCTGTTTCTAATGCTAAAGTTCCAAAATTTACAGTAATAATTGGCGGTTCTTTTGGTGCAGGTAATTATGGTATGTGTGGGCGAGCTTACCAACCACGTCAACTTTGGATGTGGCCTAATGCAAGGACTTCAGTAATGGGTGGTGAACAGGCTGCAGACGTTCTGGCTACTATTAAGCAGGACCAAATGGCTAAACAAGGAAAATCTTTGAGCAAGTCCCAGATTAAGAAGGTTAGAGATCCTATACTTGAGAAATATGAACTTGAGGGCAATCCCTATTATTCGACAGCCCGTTTATGGGATGATGGAGTGATAGATCCTCTAGATACGCGAATGATACTTGCTCTAGGCCTTTCTACATCATTGAATAAACCGATTGATGATTCAGATTTCGGCGTTTTCAGAATGTAGTATTCTGGTAACTATTAAATATAACCATTATTTAGTCTTAATTAATGGAAGAGTCAATTTGTCGTATAGAGTTAGAAACTGATGAGGCATTGTTCATAGCTAAGGTTCAAACCGATATGGGCGGAGCACGGGAATACCGTAGTAAGCGTTTTGATAGGCTTCTCTCACAATTGATGACTGAGTTACAAGCTGAGTTTGAGCCTGATTTTTAATGAATTTTTTCCCTCTTGTTGGAGTTGGCTTGGGTCTTATTATTGGCTATTTTTCTGTAAGGTATATTGCAGATAAGATGGGTAAGCCTATACCAGGAATAGGGGAATTGATGTTTCCAATGCACCATACCGATTCTAAAATTGATAAACGTTACAATAAAGGCAAGCGTTAAATGCAGTCAGAAGCTGGAAGGCTTGGTGTAAATATGCGCTTAGAATTAATTTTTGGAATATTGTTTGTAGCATCTATAGCTATTTTGGTCCCGGCATCAGCCGAAACAGAAGTACTAATGGTAAATATCAATCCAGATAATGTTGATAATAGGATTGACGAAGAGGTTAACTTTGATGCAGATTGTACTGTGTGCAATGAGGAACAGTTAGAGTATTATTATTGGAATTCTTCAATTGATGGTGTTTTAACATCAGGTTCAGATTTTCTGAATCTTAATTTTGCAATGGGGTCTAATTTGTTTACTGAAGGTGAACATAATGTTACATTACAAGTTAAAGGAGATGGAAATTGGAGTGAAATAAATGATAATTCTACTACAATATTAACTGTAATTGGAGATGAAGGAAAAGATTCCGAATTAAGCGTTAATTTTGATATAACTCCCCCTTCTCTTCGTCTTGGAGAGACTGCTCGTTTTGAATCTTGTACTACAATGCAACCTGAGCCTCAACCTTGTACTGATGAGATTAATCCTGATTTGTCTTTTGCTTGGCATATACAATGGGATGGACTGGGTAATTGGTCATATTTAGCAGATACAGAAGCTTTTGAATCTAACCAATTTCAGGTAGGCAATCATAATGTAAGACTAACAATTACAGATAATTCTAATGAAGATTTTAGTGAAGATACTAAAGAACTCCTTGTTTTACCTCCAATACCTATTTTAGATATTGAAGGACCAGATCAAGTTTCAATAAAAGCAGGTGAAATTTTAGCAGTCAACTCTACTTGTTTAGATAATTATTTCCAAGAAATTAGTTGCAGCTATGAATGGGAAATGTGGGAAGATAAGGCAGGACCTTCATTATTATTTAGATTAGATACCGAAGACTTAGTTTTAGACAATCTAACTGAGGAAGTTCATAATTATGATTTGATGGGAAGAGCTATTGATGATTCAGGAACTTATTCAAGTTGGGTACACCTTTTTATAACTGTAAATCCCCCTAATGAGTCTCCAGTAGCTTCAATAAGTATTTCACCAGAATCTCTAGGAGGTTTAACTCCTGAGTATTATCAATATTCAACACTCACATTTAGTTCTCATAATTCAAATGATCCAGATGGGCAAATTGTAGCTTACAAATGGTGGCATAACAATGAAGTAGTATCTGAAGAATCAACCTGGATTTCAGAATTTTCAGATTTAACAATTTATCAAGTTAAATTGGAAGTCCGAGATGATAGTGGTGTATGGAGCTCAAAAGTTTCAGCCAATTTTAAGATTGTAGAGAATACACCTCCGACTGCATCTTTCGATATTAGTTCTGAAGGTTTATCTTATAATTTCAATAGTACTTCTAGTGATATAGAAGGAACGGTGACTAATTTTGAGTGGTCTGTAAACGATGTAGTTATCTCATCAAATGAGAATACTACTTGGTTAGCTAATGCAAGCGGTACATACGAAATCACACTTATGGTGTGGGATGACGGAGGTTTGTCGTCAAATACAACTCAAACTATAGAAGTTGTTCTTTCAGCATCTGAACAGAAGAATTTTGTTGTTTCTTTTAGTTCAAAGAATATAGAGCCGGGAGATTCCTTTACTATGGATTTTTCGAAAACAACTGGTGACGTTGATCACTATACAGTTGTAGTCAATAATCCTAATGGTAGCAGAGATTCTTACAAGATTACAATACCTACGGCAAATGGTTACAATTATACACTAATGTTTCCGGTTAAGGGAGTCTATACATTAGATATAACTGTTATTTGGGCAGATGGAATAGCTCAGGATAATATGGCTGATTTTTACGGTCCAACAGTCAATGTAGGTGGAGACGGTACTGAAACTACAGATGAAACAGCACTCGAAGAAGTAGAAGATTCAGGACTTCCTTCAATATCCTTTTTTATTAGTTTATTGGTTACTGGTTTGATAGCAATCAGTAGACGTCAGAGATAGACCTTTTCTTTACGGATTTGTTGTGTCCAATAGCCCAAAATGGCACTCATAATGAGTTCTGAACCTGCTATGGCAAAAAATAAAGCTTCATTGTGAACGATGCTGTCTTGATAGTTTTCTTCATAGTTAACAATCAGAATTAATTCTTTGACTACATTTTGAGTGTCACTATATGATGCAGTGAATGTGACATTATATCTACCAGAAGCATGAACTATGTGAGTTATATTTTGTTGTTCAGAATATCT
>MIZB01000215.1_pt1 | contig 52612 bp, 57 predicted proteins | sample 888171 | NCBI WGS metagenome assembly MIZB01 (sample SAMN05440186, study PRJNA335308) | marine metagenome | isolation source: marine water
AGTATGAAAGAGGATATGCACCGAGTGGACAGGATGTATCAATACCGGGATGGACTGATGACGGATCTTTTACGATTTGGACATATGGTACGCCGACATATCTGCTAAATGATTCTCCGGGACCGGAAGATAGAGGAGACAATTACTTCGGTGGCGGTGCTAATGGCGATGCATCGATTTATCAAGAGATTAATCTGAGTACGATTCAAACAGATATAGGGGGTGGAAATCTAACTTACAGTCTGTCAGCTTTCCTAGGAGGGTACTCAAGTCAGGATGATAGAATGGAGATAATAATTGAATTTTTCGATTCAGAAGGAACTGTAGTACATACTGGAATTATGGGGCCTGTTTATGCAGAGGATAGAGATAATGTTACTGGAATATTTCTTTATCAACAGTGGGATTCTGTACCATCTTCTTCAGCTTATGTTAAAATCACAATGAATGCTTATCTAGATTCTGGATACTGTGATGCTTATGCAGATAATCTATCGCTAACTATTTCGTAGAAAGCTCTAATCCTTACGTCTAGAGATAGTGAATACAACTGCTAATCCGACAGCGACCACTAAGCCAGTTACTAATAGATAAATCATAAGATTCGAATCAGATTCTTCTTCGATTACTGGAGCTCTGTCAACCGTTACAGTGAGTGTATCGGTAGCGGTGTAACCGTCATTATCGGTAACACGTAGAATGGCGGTGAAGATGCCTTCTGAATCATAAATGTAGGTAGCTGAGGAGGCTGTATTGGATGACCAATCATAAATTCCATCGCCATTGAAATCCCATTCGTAATTATCTATGCTACCATCTTCATCTTCTCCTTGACCGAAGAATTGTAGACTCTCGCCGACTTCTACTGTAGCATTATCACCTGCGATTGCGACAGGTAGGGCGAAAATCTGTAATTGTTCTTGAGCGTCATCGGACCAGATACCGTTAGTATCTTGAACTCTGAAAATGATATTATGATTACCTGAAGAGAGACTGACAGTACTGAAATCCTCATCTGTACTTAGCTCTCCATCAATTGTAGATATCCAACGATAGCTTATGATTCCATCATCATCTGAGCCGGTTCCGCTGAAGTAGATGAACGTTCCTGTTTCAGATGGAGACGGAGAAATCATATCGATTACAGCAACTGGTGCTTCGTTTTGAGTTACGACCAATTCAGTAGTATCCCATTCAGACCAAGCCCCATCGTTATCCATTACACGGAAGGAGATTGTGTGAGTACCGCCTGAGAGTGACATGTCGAAATCCTCATGATCACTAAGCGAACCATCTAGAGAAGATTTCCATTCATACTCTGTGATACTACCGTCATCATCTGTTCCAGTACCGGTGAAACTGATAACGTCATCGAAACGAGCTGGTGACGGAGAGATAGAATCGATTGATGAGGTTGGAATCTCATTGGGATTGACGATTAATTCCATAGTTGACCAATTAGACCAAGCTCCTTTGTCATCCTGAACACGGAAAGAGATGTTATGCGTAGCAACTGTGAGAATAGCGCTGAAATCTTCTTGATCACTCAAGAAACCATCGACCGATGAATTCCATTCATAACCGATAATAGAACCGTCAGTATCGGAACCGGAACCACTGAAAGAGATTGTATCGCCATACGTAGCTGGAGAAGGAGTGATTGAATCGATAATGGCGGATGGATAATCATTATGAACGAAGAGAAAGACATTGGAATCCAGATTACCAGCAACGATGTAACTGGAATCTGCTGAGATTGAGACTGAAAAAACGTTATTTTCAGTATCGTAAAACCAGAATGGTTCTCCACTCTCTTTCTCAAAGAGATAAACAAAATCATCGATAGAGCCTGCTAGAATGTAATCTCCATTTTCTGAAATAGAGACTGATTGAATAGTCTCTGGAGCAGTGTATGTCCATAATGTTTGATTACTATCCCTATGGAAGAAATAGAGTGTATTATCTTGAGAGCCGGCGGCGATGTATTCGCTGTCATCAGATATGTCGACAGAAATTACAAAATCCGTAGCAGCATAACTCCATAGATTGTTACCGGTCTGATCGAAGAGATAGAGACTGTCGTCAGCCGAACCGGCGGCGATGTATTCGCCATCAGCAGAGATATCTACCGAAATTATAGAACCGCTTGTGTTGTATTTCCAAGTAGGAATGCCGTTGTTATCTTTATCGAAAAGATAGACAAATGAATTCATAGAACCGGCAGTAATGTATTCACCATCATCAGAGATAGAGACTGAAAGTACCCAACTGAAAATAAATTCAGTGCCGTCGGTTAAAGTGTCATAACTCCATAGATGATTACCTGCCTGATCGAAGAGGTGAACCTTGTTATCCCAAGAACCGACTGTGATGTATTCGCCGTCGGCTGAGATGTCGACCGCCTCGACGCCATTGTAAGCAGAAGATGACTCAATAATGTAAGTCCAGAGTGGTTCGTTACTATCGCGGTGAAAGAGATAGACTATTCCATCATAATCGCCGGCTGCGATGTATTGACCATCGGCCGAGATTGCTACGGAATTCACACCGTTGTCGGCAGTATAATTCCAGAGTGGTGTGCTATTATCCTTGTGAAAGAGATTGATTGAACCTTCACTATCACTGGCGACGATATACATGCCGTCATCAGAGATGTCGGTCGAATGGGCATTACCGGAAATTGTGTGATTCCAGAGTATATCGACTTCTGCATTCGTCTCTTCAGCACAGACACCGCAGACGCCCAGAAAGAGAACCAATAAGACAGAAAGTTTGAATGAGTTCACAAAGTACCAATTGTTACTTCGTTATATGAATTTCCGATTCAATCATTCCAAACAAAATAGGTCGAATCGATATGATGGAGTGCGGAAATTGTTTCGCCCGACCAACCGTCTGGAGAACGTAAATCCTCTGTTTTCAAAGTAAACGGATTGAGAACCTGGAATTCCTGGTCACGTTGTGAAATTATCTGAACGTCCTCTGCTGGACCGACTATTGGGTATTTCTCGATTAGCTCTAATTCGGTCGATTCGCGAAGTTGTTTACCTGTGACTCTGGCAATATCAGCTTTTCGTTTACGGATAGAGGTCACTTTCCAGATCTCATCATTTCTAGTGAAAAACTCGCCGACCAGAATACTTGGCAACCTAACTCCGAAAGTGTGTCTTAGTACATCACGCCCTAATTTCTTTCCAACGACTTTACGGGCCTCTTTTATTGAACCGCCGTAGGAATTAATCATCAAACGAGCGATTGTTCGGGCTTTATCTGTTGAAGATAGCTGAAAATCGTGACCGCCACGTACCGGTGCATCCATTGTTGAGAAAATCTCCGGTGGAGCGGAAGAGATCTCATTTCTAACCTTCTCAATTGCTGAAGCTAGAACACTTTTTCTTTTACTGCGTAATTGAAGTGTTGATTCGAAATATCCACCAGCTTGACGAGAACAATTTTCACAAACTTGAAACTTGACCAACATATCGATTTCTAATTTTGAACTGAGTGTGAATTCTGAAATTGAACCGGAGCATTCTGCAAAAATTTTGTATGAAGTTTCATCGAATTTCTTAGTACTTAATGATAAATTGTGATTAGTACTATCTTTAAGCCACGATAGATTGTGAAGAAAGATATGTTCAACTGATTCTTTCATGTTCTGATGCCTATCCCAACGACCGGAGATATGACTGGCGAAACACCGTTTACAACATATTGACTTTACTGGAATAGGTATAGAAACCAAATCTGTTGATTCTGCAAAGCAGTCCTGGCATATCGAATCCAGAAGAGGGGGCTGATTACCACACTTAATGCAAGATTTCACCAATGGCCAAAGCCTACTGTTTATGGAGTTTTTGTTTTTGAATCCGGTTCAGAAGTATTCGGTTCCAACATACTTGATGGATCCAAAATCTCTTCTAATTCCTCTCTAGACAGGTCCGTCTTATACTCGGCCACTTCGATTACAGTTTTACCTGAAGAATGAGCCTCCTTCGCTATCTTTGCAGCCTCTACATATCCAATAACTGGGGCGAGTGCGGTTGCCAACATCAAACCGGAATGAAGTAATTCAGGACCTTTACTAGTTGCTTCAATTCCCTGTATACATTTCTCATCGAAAACTGCAGAAGATGAAGTTAGAAGATTGATAGATTGAAGAATGTTGTGTGCTGCAAATGGCAACATTGTATTAAGTTCGAAATAACCACCCTGTGCTGCCTGCAGCATAGCAGAATCACAAGCGATTACTTGTGAACAGGCCTGAATCAAAGCTTCAGGAATGACTGGATTGACTTTTCCTGGCATAATTGATGAACCGGGTTGAACTGCAGGTAGTTGTAATTCTGAAATACCGGCTCTGGGGCCTGATCCGAGCCATCTGATATCATTGGCAATCTTCTGCATACTAACTGCAGCACCTCTTAGAACTGAACTTGCAGCCAATGCACCATCTAATGTTGATTGAGCTAGGAAATGATTGTCAGTTTCATGCACATCCACGCCGGCTAGCTCCGAAATAAAGGCACAGGTTAGAGCTGAAAAGTCACTGTGAGTGTTTACGCCTGTACCGACAGCAGTGCCGCCTAGTGCTAGAAGAGAAAGTTCATCTTGAACTAAGATTAAACGATCGATTGAGCGCTCAATTAATCCAGCATAGCCCTCGAATTCCTGACCTAAACGAATTGGAGTAGCATCCATTAGATGTGTACGGCCAGTTTTGACTATATCATGGAATTCATTCGACTTTTCAGTTAATGAATTCTGTAATTTTACTAATTGAGGTATTAATTTGTTCTGGATTTGAAAAAGAGCAGAGAGATGAATTGCAGAAGGTATGACATCGTTTGAAGATTGGCCTTGATTAACGTGATCATTTGGATGAATTTCTAATCCTGAATCTTTTGAAGCTAATCTGGCTATGACTTCGTTCGCATTCATGTTTGAAGAAGTTCCAGAACCTGTTTGAAATACGTCAATTGGAAAATGTTCATCGTGTTCACCCTCTGCTACAGATATTGAAGCTGTAACGATTGCTTCGCTAATATCGTCGGGAATGATGCCTAATTTACTGTTAGATTTAGCCGCGGCAGCTTTTATCAGTCCTAAAGAACGGATAAATGAGCGAGGCATTCTGAGACCGCTTACTGGAAAGTTTAGAACTGCCCTTTGAGTGCTAGCACCCCATAATGCAGTCTCGGGAACATCCATAGTTCCCATTGTATCCTTCTCCTTACGAGTGTAAACATCCCCAGGTAAGGATCCTGCCATAGAAACATCAGAATCGCCCTCTTGACTCGCAATTATCTTAGCTGCTGCATCTCTAAGACGTTCCTTACGATGTGTGGGGCATTCAAAGATACCGTAATCTGGAAATTTCACATACCCTGAATTCAAATCATCCAATAAAACTTGTAACATACTGTTCAATGAGAGGTCTGCATAGCATTTTGTAGAATAATCCTTCAACATTTTGTTGACATTTTTGGTTACCCTTATAGTTGTATAGGATTTATCGGCCATATATCGTCTTAAAACTGACTATATATAAATGTATGCATTATGTATATATTAGATAGATGTATACAAAATGTATACACTAAGTTGGTGCATATGGGGGTGGATTTGATGGATTCCAGCAAGTAATATAGGCCTCATCAAGGCTATCTAACTCAGACATGACCGAAGAAGGTATATCGAAACTAAAAACATCGAAGTTTTCACCTATCCTGCCTTTATTGATTGATTTTGGTAAAGGAATCATCCCGTGTTGAATAGCCCATCTGATCAAAATCTGTGCAGGAGTGACATTGAGCTGATTAGCTATCTTAACTAATCTGGGTTCTTCGAGTTTTTTGCCGTGTGCTAAGGGGCTGTACGCTTCAAGTAGTATATTTTCAGAGTTGCAGTAAGTCAAAAGCTCCTGTTGAAAGTGATAAGGATGTAATTCCACCTGATTTATTGCTGGAATGATGTTACAAGATTCCTTAAGCTCTTCTAAATGCTCTATCGTAAAGTTACTAACCCCTATAGAACGGCATTTGCCTTCCTCTTTTAGAACCTCAAGCGCTTTCCAAGCATCTACACGTTTGTCTTTGAGAGGCCAATGAATAAGATAGAGATTTATGTAACCGATATCTAATCTTTTGAGACTTTTATTACAGGCTTCGATAGCACTTTCGAACCCTTCGTCCTGATATCTTAACTTAGTTGTCACGAAGATATCTTCTCTATTAACGTTCGAGTCTCGAACAGCTCTACCGACATCTTCTTCGTTTCCATATGCTCGGGCAGTATCGATATGACGATACCCCAATTCCAAAGAATCTAGAACTGCTTGATATGTAACTTCTCCAGGTTCTGACTTCCAAGTACCTAGACCTACTGCTGGTATCTCAAAACCGTCATTCATTTTAAAAAAAGATTGAGAAGGCACATTCTAAGGAATAAGCTATGGGACTAAATATCTATCATATCCAACAGATTATTGTGACATTTATCATTACTAGCCAGACTACAAGCAGAATAGAGAGGATTGGAATCGGAATCCAACGACATAACCTTCCCTCCAGCCTCTCTAACGAGTAATATCCCTGCTGCGAGATCCCAAGGCTTCGCCCCTGCAACCAAATATGCATCTAAACGTCCTGAAGCTACGTAAGCTAAATCTAAAGCTGCAGAGCCTGTCCTTCTTACTGACTGAGATTTTTTAGAGAGAATTGAGAAAGAATTAAGAATATTTTTGAATAAGACAGTATCTCTCTGATATGGAAATCCAGCAGAAATTAAACAATCACTAATTTCGATATTTGAAGAGACTTCTAACTTGCGAGGATCACTTTCATCATTTAAATTAGAGAGAAAGGCGCCCTTTTTTGATTCAGAATAGAAAAGTTCATTTCGAATGGGATCTGCTATAACTCCAAGTAATGGTAGATCATCTGAAACTAAAGCTATACTAACACAAAAATGAGAAAACTGATGTGAAAAATTAGTAGTGCCGTCTAAAGGATCGATTATCCAACGTGGATTTCCAGGAATCTCAGTACCCTCTTCTGATAAGATACCGAAATTTGGAGTTGAAGATTTTAAAAAATCGACCACTGCCTTTTCACACTTAGGATCTGTTTCAGTCAATAAATCAAATTCTGATTTGTGCTCTATTATTTTTGGAGATTTGTACCCTTCTAAAATAATATTAGCTGCAATTTTAGCAGCTTCAATGGCAAATCTTAATTCGTTTGACAAAGAAAGTCCACCACTGATTCAAAGAGAGGTCTGCCGTCTCCAGGACCGTCTGGATTTATTCCCTTGGAGGTCCAATCTGTGTGTTGCCATCCGTGAAAAACTCTTTCAGGATGAGGCATCAGACCTAGAACATTGCCTCTTCGATTAGTAATTCCTGCAATATTATTGGGAGCACCATTTGGATTCCAAGGATAGCCTGCATCAGTATCGCCAGATGAATCAGAATACCTGAATGCCACTTGTCCATTCTCTTCTAGTTCATTTAATTTATCTGTAGAAAGTTGAAGTTTTCCTTCAGCGTGAGCACAAGGAAAAGAGACCAGTTGATTAGTTTCATATTTACTAGTAAAAAGAGAGCTGTTTGCAACCGTTAGATAAGTTGGTCTGCATTCGAACCTACTAGAAGAATTAGTGTGTAAAACCGCCTCTGGCGCATCACTTATACCGGAATCGGTACCTGGAAGTGCTCCTAACTCGACTAAAATCTGAAACCCATTACAAACTCCTAAAATGGGCTTATTTTGATTTATATACTCATCGACTTGAGTTTTTAATCTAGACCTTATTCTCGCAGCAAAGATAGCTCCGGCCCTTACATAGTCACCAGAAGAGAAACCGCCGGGAAAATATAATGCATCATAATCACTTAAATTGACTTGTGGAGAAGTGGAAGTTTCACCTAATAATTGTTTTAGATGTATCTTCTCTGCTTTGCAGCCCAAACTGCTGAAAGCAGCAGCTGATTCGTCCTCGCAGTTTGTACCTTCTATTCTGATAACTCCAACTTTCAAATCTGAAGGTTTGTTAGGCATTGACTGGTTAAAGAAAACAGGCAATAAATTAAATGGTATCGAAAAGAGATAAAATAATCTATTCCAAATCTGGGAAAAAGATACCTAATTCGCGTTCGGCACTTGGAACGCTATCTGACCCGTGAACGATATTCTCGTCTATTGCCAAACCGAAATCACCACGTATTGTTCCTGGTGCAGCCTCTAAAGGATCTGTTGCACCGATTAATTTACGTGCTAATTTAACTGAATTGGGACCTTCCCAAGCTGTGGCAACTACTGAACCGGAATGAATGTAATCGAGTAGTTTTTGATAAAATGGTTTTCCATCGTGTTCGGCATAAAGGGCAGAAGAGATATCGGAAGTAACGGTCAATCTTCTCATTGCCACCATTGACAAACCTGAATCCTCAAAACGAGACAATATTTTACCGACTAAACCCCTTCTAACTGCATCTGGTTTAATCATTACAAAGGTTCTTTCTGACATTTATCTAATTTGATTTCTTCTTTTTATGAGCAGTATCTGTCCACTCAGTACGTGCAGGATTTCGGCCCAGATTTAACATATTCTTACGAGCTTTTGAGTTGATAAAATGTAATACTTGACCATTCTTCTTAACGTAAATAGATCCAGTTCCTGGAGGAATTATTTTACCTGTAAAAGAACAAACTCGTTTTTCTGCCATGGCTTAACGTCTCTCCAATGATTTTGCCTCTCTGGAAGAATCCATGAGCAATAATACATCTCCAATTGAAATTGGACCTGTAACGTTTCTTTTGATTATACGGCCTTTATCGTCTCCGTCTAAAACTCTAACTTTGACCATCTGAGCTTCACCCCTCATGCCAGTTCTATGCATTATCTCTTTGACTTCGGCGGGGACTCCGTCTACCATTATTCTTTCCTCGCCTCAGTTATAGCCTTAGTAATCTCATCCAAAGCCCCTTTCTTCTTACCTATATCTACAATAGTTACGGCAGAAGTTGATACTTTCAATCCTGAAGCTTTACCTAATTCTTCTTTTGAAGGAACGAATGTATAGAATACTACTTTTTCATCACATAACATAGGTATGTGAGCGAGTATTTCTGGTGGCGATACATCTTCTGCTAAGACCACTAATTGTGCTTGAGAACGCTCTACGAGTTTTGTTACTTCGTTAGCGCCTCTTCTGAGCTTGCCTTCGTCTCTAGCTGTCTCAACGGCCAGATAGACTTTCTCTACGAGTTCTTTTGGTACTTCATATGTTACGAACATTTTTTACACCTCATTCTGATTTATATCTTCATTATTCACTGGTGCTTATCAAAGCTTTTTGGCACCTAGGCCCCACTATATAAACATACATGAAAAATGGGTAAATATGGGAATAACGGTTTACACCACTACACCAGATAGAGAGACTGCAAAAAAAATATCAGAAGGGAGTGTGGAAAATGGATTGGCTGCTTGCTGTAATTTTTGGCCTATTGAAACTGTTTACAAGTGGGAAAATAAGTTGAAGGAAGGAACTGAATATATTGTATTTTTGAAGACAACAAAGAAAAAATACAAAGAATTAGAAAAATGGATATCTAAAGAACATCCATACAGTATGGCAGCTATCGTTGCAATACCGTGGGAAGATTCGTATGAACCTTACAGAAAATGGGTAGAGGAATCTTAAAATTAGTTGATTTTTTCTAAAATTCTCCTAGTAGCACTAAATTTATCTCCAAAGCGATCGATTCCTTTTTGTCTCATAATTTCTGCATTGTTAGTAAAATAAGAATCTAAAGCGGCTTTATTGGAAACGGAATAATGTATAGTTAATGCAAAAGAATCTGAAGAAGTAAAACTTTCTTTGTATATTTTTGCCGAATCGAAACCATCTATGTCTAAAATTTCAGAAATATGAATATCTAACCAAGAGAGATAATCATCCAATATATCTAAAGAAACTTGAATATTGACTTCGTAGATTAGTGACATCTATTGTGCAAAAATACGCTCGACGATCCAAGCAGAATCGAATGGCATGAGATCCTCATAATCTTGACCGATACCGACGAATGCTATTGGTTTATCTATAGTACTTGAGATACTGAGAGCAGCTCCGCCTTTGGCATCTACATCTAATTTAGTAAGTATAACTGCATCGAGACCTATAGCTTCATTGAATTTACGGGCCTGTTCTACGGCATCATTACCTGCTAAAGAATCACCTACAAAGATAAAGAAATCTGGACTAGCAACACGTTTTATTTTTTTCATTTCATCCATGAGATTTGTGTTTGTTTGCATTCTACCGGCAGTATCTACTAAAACAATATCCAATCCTTTTGATTTTGCATGTTCGATTGCATCGAAGGCTACAGCTGCTGGATCACCACCCTGCTCATGTGCTATTAATTTACAATTTAGATTTTCGGAATGAGTACGTAGCTGTTCGATTGCGCCTGCTCTGAACGTATCGGCTGCTGCTAAAACTACGCTTTTATTATTAGATTGAAGCCAATGTGTTAAGCGTGCGATTGCTGTTGTTTTTCCAGTTCCGTTTACACCAACGAATGCAATAACTAATGGTTTTTTATCAGATTCGAGAAATGTTTTTTGATTGAAATCATTTTTGGAAAGAATTTCTACTAAACTTGCTTTTAGAGCAGTTTCGATAGTGGATAAAATATCTTTTTTGGAAGAGACCCGCAGTCCCACCAATCTCTCTTTTAGATTTGCACGAATGAGTTCTATAGTTTCTAATGAGACGTCTGATTCTAACATTGCCAATTCTAAATCCCAAAATAGATTTTCTAGATGAGACTCCTTGATTAATGACCCCGTTTCTCTCTCTTCTGGGGTGAATTTTTCGTATTCTAGATTCAAATCTGTTTCTAAATCATCAGAAGCCTTTTTTTTGGCTCCGAAAAGTTTTTCTCTTAATGATTTGAACATTATTGATCGCCCATTCCTTGCATACGCAATTCATCTAATTTTCTGGCATTTTCCTGATGTTGCATCTGAAGCTTATGAATTGCCTCACTGTAATCCTTGATAGAATTTGCCGTTTCGTTTAATTTTTCATCTACTCTTTTTAAATTTACAGAAACATCTTCTTCGACATAAACACCGGAGCCTAAATTAGAAAGTACCTTCTCTGAATTACTTAATTTAGCGAAGATAGAAGAACCGTAACCTATTGGAACTAAAAGTTCACTATCTTTATTCGCTTTACCGATTCCTTCAAGACTTCTACGTGCTTGAGAGAGTTCATTTTGTAAAGCATGTAATGTCTCAATATGACGAGACCATGCATCGATTTGTGCCTCACATTGTTGAACTGTTTCCGTCAATATTTGGACATCATCAAGCGTACTCATAGTACCTCTAAATGGTGTCTAAATAAAAGAATTGCACAAAAAGGCATTAGCGATAGTAATAATAAGCAGCTTAAGGGGGGAGAGGAGCAACTTCGAAGAGTGGGCTGATTAATGATGCCTTCTGCAAAGAGTTGCGGACAGGATGCCTTTGGGTCCCCACCGGATTAATGATGGAAGGGACAACCCCGGCATCATACAAATATCCCGGCTGAGGTCAGGGTCCGGATTCAATTAGTGTGAAGGCACCCGTTACAGCCGGGAAACATCTGTATTTTTTGAGAAGTTAGGTTATTATGTATACCCGAGATAGTATCTGAACTTGAATTGAGGGAAAGTGGATGGGTGAAAAAAAATCTAGACTGGCTGTACTAGTAAGTACTGAAACTTTCATAAAACCTTTCAGGGAACAATTTAGTGAAGACTTTAGACTATCTTGGTGGAAAATCCCTTATACTCCACCACCAAAAAGACTCGTTGATTACTTAATATTTCCATACAAATTGATGATTAAAAAAGTAAAAACTATGATGTCGTTGATTAGGAGTGAAGTTATTTTTGTTGAATTTGCTAATGAAACTCTTGCTTTAGCCTCTAAATGGAAAGGGAAGAGAACACTTGTTACGAGACTGCATAGATATGAATTATTTCAACTTCCAAAAGCAAAATGGGAAGCTATCGATGCAATCATAGTAGTGAACAAAAGAATGAAAGAACTTCTTGAAGAGAAATTACCTCAAATGGAAGGAAAAATACATTGTATACCGAATTACCTAGATACAGCTTATTGGACCCCTAAAGAAAACAAAACCAAAACTAATCAAATTGCAATTGTTGGAACTGTAGAACCTCGAAAAGGTCATGACAAAGCAATAGTGGCATTTTCAAAAATAGTGAAGAAAAATCCCGATTTGAGATTGAATATAATAGGCGTAAATAATGACAAAGAATTTTCCAAAACATTAAGAAGATTGGCTGAAGATTTGAAATTGCGAGATAAGATAAGATTTTTGGGTTTTTCTGAAAATATTAAGAAAGATTTTCAGGACTCAGATATTATAGTATCCTTTTCTGAACATGAATCAACACATCTGACTCTCTTTGAAGGGTTATCGTGTGGTGCATGGCCACTTAGCACTACTTGGGATGGTGTAGAAGAATTCCTTCCAAAAGAAAATTTATTCAATGATGATAAGGAATTTGTAAAAAAAGTGAAAAAGTTTTATACGCTTAGTGATGAAGAAAGAATAGAGAAAATAAGAGAATTGGCAAAGGAGAGATTAACGAAATTTACAGACCCTGATCCTAGAAATGAGATATCTAAACTAATATTAAAAACCCATAAAAAATAGAATTATTCTTTTAATTCTTTCTTAACATAAGATAGCATCTTAAATGGATTAATTACATCATAAAGGTAATCGAAATCTGCTCTTTTGAATCCCCCGATAGCAGAGAGAATTGCGAAATATAGAAATGCACCGAGACCTGAAACTAAGAATAACGTATACCAACGCAAAACTTCTGTATCCAAATACCATGCACTTAGTTTAGATAATAAGAATGCTGTGATTATGGCAGAGATTATTTGTTTTCCTAAACTTAAAGAAGGTGCGATGCCTAACTTTGTAAATGAGAAAAATCTTAATCCAAGGCAAGCAATAGAGTAAGAAGAAAGTATTGCTAAAGCTGCCCCTTCAGCTCCTAAACCTGGTAAATCATACAGGCCTAAATGTGGTATTTCCTTGGGAACTAAGTACAGCATTAAAACCAATGAAGAAATTGTACTGAGTATCCCTATAGCAGACGTAATATCTGGCCTATCTGCACCCCTCAGTGCAATTGACCAAGGCCTATTAGATATCATAATTAAAGAACCTAAAACGAGAATTTGTAAAGCCCTACTAGCATCTACAAAATCATTACTTAATAGAATTCGAATTATGTCTGAAGAAAACATATAGACCACCACTACAACAGGCATGCTGACCATTAGAGTGTACCTTTCTGATCTATGAATCAACCCAGATAAACCTCCACTTTTTTCCTGATGAATTTTAGAAACCGCAGGTAAGAGCATATACTCTAAAGAAAGGGCAATAGTTCCTAAAAATAGAGCTATTCGTTGAACAGCATAGTATTGTCCTACTTCCGTTTCTGTCCAGAATATGCCTACAATTATTTTATCGAAAAATGTGTTAACTATACCTACAATTGAAAGGACTGCTAAAGGTACTGCATATTTGACGTAAGAATTAACAAAAGCTCTGTCTGTTTTTTCTATAGAGTAATCCTTGAAATACCAAAACATAAAAAATGTTGCTAAAATAGCTCCAATAAGATAAGCATTAGCAAGCCAGATAACTTTCCATGCGAAAAGAGCTGTAAAAATCATAATAATAGCTCGAGACCCCTCTGCAATCAAATTTGTAATAGCTACCTTGGCACCTTGTTGAAGGCCTGTAAAAGTGTCCTTCATTATTCCTGAATAGATAGTAATAACATAATAGGCTAAAATCGATAGAAGAACTTCAATTCTTACATCATAAAATTGTTTATCCAATATAGAAGTCCAACTCCAATAGAAAATACCAAAAGCAATTAGCATCAAAAATAAAAGAGCCGTTTGTACAACGAAAAAAGTACCAATGCACTTGGCTAAATTCTTTCCTTCGCTAACTCTTTTTATGTGTGCATTTCTAAAACCTAAATAAGCAAGAAAAGTAAAACCGCCAACTAAACTTAAAGCATATGCAATCTCGCCTAAAGCATCTGGACCCATATTCCTAGCAACTACAAAAAGAGCGACCCAACCAATTAGCGCATTTATGATTTCAACGCCGAACATTAAGGTGACTTTGCGTGAAGTAGGCACGAGTTGAACTAAGGTGAGGGGTTTTAAATCGAAACCGTACTACAATTTTGTGAGTGATGATAGAGTACTGATTGCCGGAGTCCTAGCACTTGATGATTTGAAAACACCAGAAAGGGAAGGAAAGAATCTAGTCGGTGGTGCTGGCGTCTATTCTTCTTTGAGTTCCTGTATTTTTACAAATACTTCACTTGTAGGGACTGTGGGAACTGATTTTCCATTTGAAGTGCTTGAAAGAATGAAAGAAAGGGGAATTGATATGGAAAATGTAAAAATAATAGATACCCCGAGCTTTCATTGGTCTGGAGAATACATTGGAGATATGGAAGAAGCGATAACGCACCATACAGAAACCGGAATATTGGAGAAATTTGATTGGAAAATAAAAAATGAAAATCGAAACCCTAAAGCATTACTTCTTTGTAATAGTGAACCTAAAACACAACTGAAAGTACTAGAACAAGTGAATACAGAAATAACTGCAGCAGATACGATGAACTTATGGATAAAAACAACAAAAAAGGAATTAGATAAAGTTGTAAGTCAAGTTAGAATAATGTACATAAATGAAATGGAAAGTTTAGAATACACAAAAGAAAAGGAATACAAACTTGCAGCAAAGAGGATTTTAGAAATGGGACCTCAATACGTCGTAATAAAAAGAGGGGCGAATGGATCAGATATTTTTAGTAACACTGAATACGGACACATTCCTGCTGTCAAAATAAATCAATTTGTAGACCCTACAGGTGCTGGAGATTCTTTTGCTGGAGCATCTATTAGTTGGCTAGCAGAACAAAAAGAAATAAATTTTATATCAGTGAAAAAATCTTTGAAGTACGGAACAGCGGTTGCTTCGTTCACTGTAGAAGGCATGGGTCCTGAAAAAATGTGGAAAATGAATAAAAAGGATATCGAAAAACGTGTAGATATGATAAAATGAAATGGTGGGCCCGGCCGGATTTGAACCGACGACCACCCGGTTATGAGCCGGGCGCTCCACCAGACTAAGCTACGGGCCCGTGGCGCCGCTGATCGGATTCGAACCGATGACCGCCCGGTTAACAGCCGGGTGCTCTGGCCAACTGAGCTACAGCGGCATGTAGAAGGTGTTCACCACTTTAGTTTTTAAAACTTCAGTAGAGACCTAAAGTCCTTCGTAGACTGCTACTAGCCTCTTAGATTGGACTTCCCAATTAAACTCATCGCAAGCCTTACTCAAAGCTTTACGTCCCATATCTTCCCTGAGCGTTTTGTTATCTCTTAGTTCGATTAGTGCTTTTTGAATTCCTTCTACGCTGTGTTCAACAGAGATGCCGATGCCGTGTTTGTTTGTAAAATTTGATATTTCGGTACTCTTTGAACATACTATCGGACGACCGCAAGACATAGCTTCGAATTGTTTGTTAGCTGAGGCTCGTGAATTGTTTTTATCATTAGGGTCTGTCATGCAGATTACTACGTCTGCTTCGAGTGTATGGGAAAGAACATCATCAAGAGGAACCACCCCTAGAAAGGTTACATTTTGATTCGATTTAGATAGATTAGAGATTTTTTGAAATTGGTTTGGTTTACCGAAACCTCCGATAATTGCTTTTACACCATCTAAAGAAGAAACGGCCTCTATCAGACCTTCGACGAGTCGTGGTTTTGAAAGATTGCCGATATAGAGTGCAGTGAGATCTGAATTAGATGATTTTTGATATTCTGTACTGGTTATTTTTTTAGCATTCATGATAATGGTACTTGGAATTTGACGACCTGCTCGCTTCAGTAATTCATCTAAAAATGGATCATGTGTAGTGATTAAATGATCTACGGAACTAAAACATTCTTTTTCAATATGTGCAAAACGCTTTGGAAAAATATATGGAATATCTCTTGAAAGCATATCTGGCCAAAGTTCATGAGAATCATACACTAATGGGATTTCGAGTTTATCCTTCAACTTTACACCTATAGGGAGGGTATCGAGATCATGACAATGTATAGCATCTAAAGGATTTTTATCATGGATTTCTAAAGCCTTGAAATGAGCTCGCTTCCACCAATGACTCATTCGTAAAATATCGAATGTTAAAAAATTCATAAAACTTGTATTTCTAATTCTTATAACTTCGATATCGTAAAGAAAATCGTGTTCTGGATGAATTCCTTCTCTGTCCCAACAGAGTAAAGTTACTTTGTAACCTGCTTCAGATAAGCTATTAGCTTCGTTGAGAACCCGTGCATCATTTATACAAGGATTGGAAAGTATCATCAAGATATGTGATTTTAGTTTCATGATATAGAATGATAAAGATCTATTAAATTCTCAGCTTGTTTTTCCCAATTATAGATTTCATTGGCTAACTTATGACCATTACGGCCGAGTTTTTCACAGAGTGATGAATCCTCCTTTAATGACATGACCGTTTCTCTCAAAATATCTGGGCTAAAATCTACAGAAATGCCTACTCCATATTGATCTGCAAAGGTGCCACAATGAGTCTCTTTGGAAAAGATACCTGGAATTCCTGCAGCCATTGAATCATATAATTTATTTGGAGAACAGACTTTATGAAGAAGAGAAGTTGGATTAAACATACAAAGAATTGCATCGGCTTTTGAAGTTCTTGACATAACTTCATGATAAGGAATCGGACCGAGGAAATCTACATTATCATATTTAGAAGAAGCAGATTCAACGGCATCATAGCAGCCCTCTTTTTTAGCTGCAATTTCAAATCGAACACCTTCTAGATCACCTAAAGCATGTACTGCGTCTGGAAATAAACGGACTTTATGTAAAACACCAATATAGCTTACCGTGAAGGGAGTTGAGTCTTTTATTGAAAAAGTATTATTCTGTTTTTTTGGGCAATTCAAAACTTGAGCTATTGGAGCGTCAGTTCTATCTGAATAGAATGGAATATAATTTTCTCCAGCCACTATTAGGCCATCTATATTCTTAATCCATCTATCTTCCAATGATTGAGCTATACGAGGAAGAAGAAATGTATAATCATCTGAAATCATGTAACTAAAAATTTCATGCGCGTCGTAAATTAATTTTGCACCGGTTGATTTCTTGAAACGGACACCTATAGATAATGTATCTAAATCATGTGCATGAACTATATCGAAAGGAGTTTCAGAGTGTAGCTCCAAAGCTTTCTTTGTTGCGATAGACCACCATAAAGGATTTTGAAATAATGCAGATCTCATTATGTTCATCATTTTTGTATTTTTTAATCGAACGATTTTAACACCATCAATAGTTTCTATTGGTAAAGGATTATCTTCGTGACGTGACCATTCTAAAACCGTAACTTCATTACCAGAACTTACTAAGGAAGTAGCTTCTTTGGCGACCCTAGGGTCCCTAATGTAAGCCTTCGTCAAAAGCATCAATATTTTCAAACTAACATCTCCGATTATAGTTGGTGTAAACAGTTGGGATGTTAAAGGTAACTTTTATCCTTTAAAAATTAAAATCTAGAATCTCTGAGTGTAAAGATTGTAAATTAACTGCTACAGCGCGACAAGGATCTGGTTGAAACCCCATCATTTTTTGATATGATGTTTGAGCTTGCCAAGTTCCAGGATTTATCAAAAGAGTACCTTGATAACGATCGACCCCGCAAGAATGAACGTGTCCTGTTACAAAAATATCTGGGACCTCTTTAATCACTAAATAATCTTTATTTTCTGTAGCTAATGGAGTCTTGCCACCATAAATTGGCGCTAAATGTCTTCTTTTGATTAGCTCCTTCATCAAAGAAATTGGATCTTCATAAGATAGACCCGGTAAACTGACTAAATCATCTAATGATTTGCCATGATAGCAGAGTACATTGACGCCCGCTATATCTATCGAAACTGGATTTGCAGTAAAGGTAACGTTTGGAGGGAATTTTTCCTTTACGTGATCAGGTAAAGGTAATTGTGGTTCCATCAATCGTACGGCGTCATGATTTCCTGGTAGAATAACAATTTGCAAATCAGAAGGCATATTCTTGATTTCATCTGCCAAAGTTTCGTATTGTTCCCAGACATCTTTGATTGCTAAATCTTTTTCTTGATCGGGATAAGAATCGATACCATCAACTATATCCCCATCGATGATTAGATAACCTCCTTTAGGAATCCAATCTGGATAAAGATCTGTATTGCCGTTAAGCCATTCAATAAAACGTTTCCATTCTTTACTTTGAAAAGTAAGACTGCCTAAGTGAACATCTGAAATGAATAAGGCAGTGTGGGGCTGTTCAGATCTATTAGAATCCCTAACTCTACCCCAATGAGGCCTTACTATTGGCTCATTGGAATAAATTGCTCGACCTCTACGATCTACACGGCCAATAACGCCTATAACTTCATCTGGAACCAATAGCAAAGGATTTGCATCTGAGTCTTCTAGATAAACTGCCGCTTGATGTACTCCGTCTTCTAAAATTACTTTCCTTTTGTCATTGTATCTTTGTCCTATAGAAGAAACGATACCTATGCAACTCATCTCTGAACCTGGTTCGAGATAATTTAAATTTCTTGCACCACGCATTTTTGGATTTTGATATAGAAGTCGAGAAAGATGCCTTAAACGATCATTGAAAAGAGAAACGAAATTATTCAAACTTCCATCTGCAGTTGATTTTTCAATCTGATCTTTTATGATTACAGGCGGTGCATCACTTACTACCGGACTCAGTCTGGGTGCTTGAACTGATATTGTTTCTTCCACCAAATCAGAAAGTCCAAGAAATAGAAGGGGGCGTGTAATTGAACTGATTGAATTTTCTAAAAGAACGATTCCGTCTGGTTGATTAGTAACGTGTGAAACTAGCTCGGGCGATGGCATTAAGTTTCGTTCTGCAAGCCAATTTAGAACTTCTTCTTCGGATGGGTTCAAGAAGTAATACATACGGAAAGGGAGCAAAACTCTTTGCCTGATTATCAGATACAGTTTAAAGTGGGTTTCTAATGGGTATAGCCCGGCAAAATTTTAGCCAACGCAACCATGAACGCAATGCAAAGTACTAGTTATTCGAATTTATTTGATGAAATAAGTAGAAAGGACAAGATAATAAAAAATAGAGAAGTTCTTGAAACTACATACTTACCAAATAATTTTCCACATAGAGATGAAGAAGTGAGAAATCTAGCTGAAATATTACAGCCGTCACTAGATGGTTCTAAACCGTCTAATATTTTGATATATGGGCAAACGGGAACGGGAAAAACTGCGATTACGCAATATGTTTGTAGACAGCTATCTGAAAAATCACGTGAATCTAAAAAAGAAGTTAAAATGATTTACATAAATTGTAAACAGACGAGTACTGCTTATGGAATCTTAAGTAGAATAGGCCAAGAAGTATTGGGTAAAAAAGAAAATGAAATACCGATTGCTGGTTGGAGAACTGAACAGATATATGAGATTGTAAGAAAGCGCATAGAAAATGAAAAAATAAATGTTGTAATTGTTTTAGATGAAGTTGATGCTTTAGTTCAAAGGGCCGGTTCAGATATTTTATACTATCTAACTGGAATGAATGTGGATCTTGTAAATTCTAAAATGTCACTGATTGGAATATCCAATAATGTTGGATTTACTAAAAATATAGATCCACGTGTAAAATCGCGATTAGGAGAAGAATCCATGACATTTTCACCCTATAATGCTAGTCAACTTATAGACATATTGCAACAAAGAGCAGGAGAGGCATTCAATCAAGGAATGGTGGATAAACTTGTAATTAGATTGTGTGCTGGTCGAGCTGCTCAAGAACATGGTGATGCTAGACAAGCTTTAGACCTATTGAGAATAGCAGTAGATATTGCTGAAAGAGATGGAGTTGAGAATGTAGATGTGAGTTACGTAGAACGAGCCCAAAGCAGAATGGAAGAAGATCAACTTAAGAAAGTGATATTGACTTTGCCGTTACAACATAAAGCAATTTTATCAAGTATAGTATTGAATGAGCTTTATGCTAGATTAAAAACCCAAACTACAGGAGACGTACAAGAAGTATACAGCAATGTATGTGAAAGATTGGAACTAGACGAATTAACTGGACGCAGAGTTAGTCAAATATTATCTGAATTAGAAATGCATGGATTAATCAGTGCAAGAATAGTTAGTTGGGGAAGACAAGGCAGAAGTAGAACAATAAAACTTGAAATAGGAAGACGGGAAATTAGAAAAATTATGAAAAAAGATTCTTACATGGATGATATATTGAAAAGAGCTGGAGAAGGATTACTTAGAAGGAAGCAACTTAGATTTGCTTAGTTAGAATTTAATTTTTCATCCCAACCCTTTTTCCAACCTTGTTCCCAACCAATTATCCATGCTGCTTTACGGCCTGCTTTCCTAGCAATTTCCCTTGTTTGTAACATAACTTCGTTTCTTTCATCTTTCGTTTTTTGTTTTAGAATTGATTCAGAAATAGTACGTACTTCTTTCATAACCTTATTAGCCTCGTCCCATTTATTTTTTTTTATTTCTTCTAAGATTGCATCACGATCGACATCATCTTTAGAATCCATCGCAGCACTGTAACCTTCTTTCTGACCTTCTTCCAATGCTGCAGCTTTGGAAGCAGTTCCCTTTTGCTTATCAATCATATATTTAATCCAATCTTTAGAAGCCATATCAAAACTGAGAAAGAACCACCAAAATAAGGCTTTTTGATTGATGTAAAATTATTCTTTATAAGAACCTGGGAAGAAAATGAGTAAGCCTGTGATAATCTCTAAACGACCTAACCACATCAACAAAGAGCATGAAATTAAAGATGGAGATTCTAAATCAGAATAGTTGAAATTCGGACCCACTGCACCTACACCTGGTCCGACATTGCTGATACAAGCAAGAGAGGCACCTATGCCATCTATCAAGGCCCAGTCTTCTTGAAAATATAATAATGCAAGTGCACCTAACAAGAATAGAGAGATGTAAATGAAAAAGAAAACTGCTATATTGTGAACTAAGTTTTCATCTAATGTTTTATCATCTATACGTAGCTTTACAACTGCTCTTGGGTGTATGACCATAAATAATTCTCTTTTCAACGCTTTCAACAATAACTCTATACGAACTATTTTCATTCCACCAGTTGTTGAACCTGCACAGCCGCCAATGAACATTACGAACAATAATACAAATACAGAAGAAGAAGGCCAGAATGTGTAAACATCAGTTGTAAACCCAGTACCAGTGAGTAGAGAAACTGTTTGAAATACTGTTGTTCTGATATTTTCTAAATGAGGAGTATCGACAGTATCGATTAAAGGCGCCCAGCGTCCGAGAAATACTAAAAAAGAACCTACAACTATAAAGAAAATATAAAATCTGAATTCACCATTTGAACGTAATATTTCAACGGAACTTCTTAATTTTTCAAAAATAGATGGACCGGTTTTAATTAAATTGGAGAAGAAGAAATAGAGTAAAACGAAATTTATTCCAGAAATGAGCATAAAAGAAGTAATGATTGATTCGACCAAAACACTGTCATAGTAAGCAATAGACTCTATTCGTGGACAGAAACCCCCCGTAGATATTGTAGAGAGGGTGATACAGATAGAATCATAAAATGATAAGCCTGCTGCAAATTTTAGCAATAATGTTTCTAGGACTGATAAAAAAACATAGATGAGCCAAAGAAGCTTTGCTGTTTCGACCATTCTTGGCTTTATTTTTCCTATGTCAGTACCTGGCATTTCAGCTCGTAAAATCTGAACTCCACCGCCGATTAAACGTGAAAGAACGACTGTAGCTAGAACAATAATACCCATTCCTCCAAACCATTGAGATAGCGATCTCCAAAGCAGAAGTGATTTGGGTAAATCGAAATAGCCGTCATCGTCAATATCCGAAAATTCCAATAAAGTTGCACCTGTGGTTGTAAAACCGGAAAATGATTCAAATATTGAACGAACAGGTGTTAGATTATTTTCTCCTGTTAAATCCATCTCATGTGCAGCATAATAAGGACAAGCACCTATCAAAGCAATTAAGAACCAAGTAATGCCGACCAGAAGAAATGATTCCCGATCTCTAAGAGATTCGTCTGATTGAAGTATACGTGATAATAGAAGGCCAGATATACTGAAAAATAATAGAGGTGCCCCGAACATCCAAAATAATTCTTTAAGAGATTCTCCTAATAGATACCCGGAAAGAATTGGTATCAAAAAGGATAAACTGAATAAGAAAATAAGATAACCTAAAATGCCAGAAACGAGTTTGAAGCGCATATTAAGTAAATATAGATTCTACCTCTTTCAAATTATTTTTTAAAGTAAATAAGAGGAGTTTATCATCTTCTTTTAATGTATCTCTATCGTCAGGAAATATGATATTATCTTTTCTTTTTATAACTGCGACTAAAGATTGTTTTGGTAAGTTTAAATTCGAAATTGATTTTCCAAAATGATCTTTATGTTTTACTGAAACTTCTCTAATGACTGCGTCTTCGCCGTAAAAGTGTTCTAGACCTGTAGTTTCTGTAGTTTTAGTAGCTTGATTTAAAATTGCGCTGACGGTTAAACGTCTTGGATTGATAATAATGTCTACACCTGTATTTTGTACTACATATTCTAATTCAGTTTGATAAACTAAGGCAGCAGTTCTTTTGGCCCCTTCTTGTTTAGCCATTAAACAACTTAAAACATTCAAATCTTCTCTTTCAGTAGCTGAAATAAATAAATCTGCATTGCCGAAACCTTCATCCCTTAAAAAATCCCGATCGGTTGGAGAACCGTGTAACACTGTAATACTATCTGGTAAAATACTCGAAACTTTATCTGCTTCAATCTTATCTTCTTCGACTAAAAAGAGTTCTATATTTGGATTTTTTGAATTCTTATTCGCTACTTGTTTAGCGAAACTTATAGCTAATCGACTTGTGCCTGCTAGGAAAATTTTCTTGACTTTTTTCTCGCCAGTTATTTCACTTAGATTGCCAATAGATTTAGAAAGTTGAGTCCAAACATCCTCAATGTGATTAATTACTATCATTAATCTATCCCTAGGTAAAAGAACTTCATCAGGATTAGCAATACTAACTCCAGATTCTCTAGATATTAAAGCAATTTTAGTATTTGGTGGCATATCCACATCCACCAACGCCCTTCCGACTATTGGTGAGCTTTCATCTATTCTGGCTTCCATAATGTGTAAATCTTTAGCTGAAAACTGGTCTAAACTAGTCATTAATTGAGGTCTGTCTACAATTTGCCATATTCTGTTCAAAGCTAATTTATCTGGATTCACATAGTAATCAAGTCCTAGAATGTCCATAGGATTTGGATCCAGAGGACCTTCTATCAATTCAGTATTATTGATTCTAGCGATTGTTTTACAGCCTAATTTATGAGCAATGATACAACAAATTAGATTTACTTCATCACTTCCACAAACACCTATGAATAAATCTGATTGAGCGATTCCTGCTTTTTCCATCAATATATTTGGAGAAGCGGCATTGCCTTTGATTATTTGAGCATCCAGATTACTTATTCGAGAAATACCGTCCCCTTTATTATCGATTATAACGACATCATGCCCTCTCAATATCAAATCTCGAGCGACTCTGAACCCGACTTCACCTGCTCCGGCAATTACTGCTTGCATCTTTGTTTGCAAAAACTTGTGTTCTTAAAGATTGTGTGTAGTGGAATAAACCCTTTTATTCAGTAAAACTAGATGACTTTTTAAAATAAATAATTAAGTTTTCGATGAAAAGACCGAGAATAAAAAATATTAAAATCAAATGTATTTGATTTAGGAATAGAAAATCATTTGTAGTAAAACTCTGAAGATTGTCGCCGAAAGTGTAGTTAACAAGGGGGCCTTGATTGATATCATAATTAGATTTCAATGGCCAAAGAGTTCTCAAAGAACCTGCAAGCATTCCAGTCATAACTGCCATGGTTTCTGAATGATGATTTCTTAAAGAATAACGAAGAAAGGGGACTATTGTAAACAAACAAACAACCCCACCGAGAAAGAAGGGAGATAAATCGATAAATGAACCGTCATGAAAAGAACTAGCAATGTAAGAATATTGACCGAGAATGACTAAGACCATAGCCCCACTTAATCCAGGCAAAAGCATAGCAGTTAGACTTAGAATGCCAGAAATAAATAAAATATAAGGAGTTGAATCTCCAGAAAAGAAATTCAGACCTAGTACTAAATAAGTTAATAATGCAGAGGAAAATGCAACCATTAAATTAATATTATTTGAATTTTCTACTTCATTCCATAAACGAGGTAAGCTAGCGAAAACTAAACCGAAAAAGAGCCCGTATAACATAGGAGCAGTAGAAGCTTTTCTCAATAATCCTGGACTATCTGTTGGACCGACGAGAAATAAAGTTACATAATAATACGAAATTAGAATACCTATTCCTAACGGGAGTAAGAAACTAAAGTGTTTTTTCCAAGAATCGTTTTGTATATTGATTTTAAAGGGTGTTAGATTTCTAATAAAATTAACGAAAAAGGACAGAGAATTTACGAGTTTTTTGTAAAAACCTAATAAAAATGCAATTGTTCCACCAGAGACGCCAGGTATTGCATCAGCCAATCCCATTAAAATTCCAAACAGAAAGGAAGTTTGTACACTATCTGATTTGTCTTCAGATGACATCTTATCTGATGAACAGTTCAAAGCGACGATTTAAACATGAGGTTTGTGTAGCGAAGTAATTAAAGCACCTCTTGTCTGATGAACTATTATGGGAATAACTAAAATTCAATTAAAGGCCATTGAAGCTAGACGTCATGAAGAACCGGGTAAACAGAAAAGGATTGAAATAAAGCACAACACAACCATGTTATCTGTAAAAGAACGTGAGAATGAAATTGTTGATGTTGAATTCAGATATTCAGTATCTTATGGATCCTTAGGAATTATAAATTTAGAAGGTAAAGTTATTTACAATTGTAAGAAAGAAGAAGGAATGAGTAAACAGATAGTTGAAAGTTGGAGAGAGAATAATAAATTGCCTCAAGAAGTAGCGGAAAAGATTCACAATGCTATATTAGCACACGGAACTTTTGAAATAATTAATTTATCTAAAAAAATAAATTTACCACCTCCGGTAAAAATTGAAATACCGCAAATAAAAATAGATAAAGGTGAAAGTAGCGCTGAAGCAGATATACCGGGTCCAGAAGTTGCATAATGGAAAAAAAAGAATATAAATGTACTGAGTGTGGAACTAGTAATTTTATTACATTATTGGGTTCAAAAGAGGTCGTTTTTAAGAAGAAATGTAGCAGTTGCTATACTGAATTGGAAATGGCTATTGATGAAAATAAAAAACTGAAAGTAAAACCTATAGAAAATAAGAAGAATGGGATGAATAAAAAAGAGATATTTAGAATAGAAGATATTGAAACTGACATTGAAGAAGAGATTAGTAAAATAAAAAAAGAAGATGATAAAAGAGTACCATCCGATTATCCAATTTATGAAGAAAAAGAGACCCTAAAGCAGATAGAACGTAAATCTGAAAGTAAAATTATTGAATTTCCAAAATCCACAGACACTGTGACTATAGTTATTGCTGTGATGATATTGATAAGCGGCGTATTGACATTTCATACTGCTTGGTTAATAGCAGATATGGATGAATCAATAGGACCTGAGACTTCAATAACGATAATTGTAGTTGATGATGATGGTTATGTAGATAATGCCACCATATTATTAGATGGTGAAATGGTCAATACAAGTATGGACAACCGAAATGAATATCTAATTGATACAACGATGGGAGAACATACATTAAAAGTCAGTAAATTGGGATACAATAACGTTACGTGGAATATATTTGTAGCAGAACATGATAATGATACATTATTGGGTACAGAAGGCCTTACAAGATTTACTTTTGAGATGAGTGAAGGAAATAAAACTATAGAACATGAACCTCACCAAGTTCAAGAAATGTATTTTTCTCTTTTTAAATATGGACCTCCGACTTTGATTGTGTTTGGTTTGATTACCATATGGGGTGCTCAAATGGCGTATGGAAAAAAATCATATGCAGGAGCTCAAATTGGAGCTTTGTTTTCGATATTCGGTTTTGGTCTTCTTTTCGTTGGACCAGTATTGGGAATTGCGTCTTTGATAATGTTAAATAGAAATAGAAAACTATTCAGTGCATCTTTTAACAAGGACAATAATCGGGATTTGTGAAATTAAAGGCTGGATTAGAAATTCATCAACAATTAGATAGTCATAAATTATTTTGTAAATGTGAAAGTAATTTAGACAATAATAGAGAAGAGAAGAAATTCAGAAGACGATTACATGTTACTAAAAGTGAAATGGGAAAAATAGATACTGCTGCAAAAACAGAAAGAATAAGAAATTTTGAATATGAAACGAGTGAATTTGATTGTTTAGTGGAAGCAGATGAAGAACCCCCAAAAGGCCCTAATGAAAACGCTCTGAAGATTGCACTACAAGTAGCTAAAATGCTTGATTCCAAACCTTTAGAAGAAATACAATTTATGAGAAAAATAATAGTAGATGGATCGAATACAACTGGATTTCAAAGAACTGCTTTAATTGCAGTTGGAGGAAGATTGAAAATTGATGGTGAAGATATTGGAATAGAACAGATTTGTCTAGAAGAAGATTCGTGTAGAAAGGGAAAGAAAGAAGATGAATATGTTACTGATAGATTAGGAATACCGTTAGTTGAAATAACGACATCTCCTGAATTAAAAAGTCCAAAAAAAGTTAGAGAGGCTGCTAAAGAATTAGGAAATATATTGCGTGCGTGTGGAGTAAAGAGAGGTATTGGAACTATTCGACAAGATGTGAACATATCAATACCAGAAGGTGAACGTGTAGAATTAAAGGGATTTCAAAATTTAGACATGATGATAGAAGTGATAGAAAATGAAGTTAATAGACAAAAAATTCTATCTAAAATTTCGAAAGCTAATGTTGGATCTGTAATGGATGTTGGGAAAATTATTAAATATAAAAATGAAGGAGCTATGGCATGTAAAATTTCTGGTTGGAAAGGATTGTTAGGAAATAAAGAATCTGATAATGAACATCCCCGATTGGGTAAAGAATTATCAGAATATGCCAAAAAAAGTGGCGTTAAAGGAATAATGCATAGTGATGAATTGCCAAACTATGGAATAGATGAAAATGATGTTAAAACGATTATGAAGGAATTAAAATGTGATGATAAAGATTCATTTGTTCTTGTTTTAGGAAAAGAAAAAATAGCAAGAAAGAGCCTAGAAATGGTTAGGAATAGAGCTGAACAAGGAGGAGTGCCTAAAGAAGTTAGAAAGGTTCTGGAAAATGGAAAAAGTACATTTTTAAGACCTATACCTGGAGCGGCCAGAATGTATCCAGAAACAGACATACCTCCTGTTGATTTAAGAGGGATTGAGATATCGAAACCGAGTACGTTAAAAGAGAGAATAGAAAAAATAAAATTGGGTAAAGATATATCGAAACAATTGGTTGTAAAGGGATTAGATAAGCGATATGAAAATTTGATATCGAAAGGAGTTAATGAAAAAATAATAGCCAGAATTTTATTGAATGAAATGCCGGAAATGAGAAAGAATGGAATACCAGAACCTGGAGATAAGGAAATATTGAAAATTTTAAAAGAAATAGAAGCTGGAAATATTGCCAAGGAAGGAATATACGAGAATCTGGTTAAACTTGCAAGAAAGGAAGAAATGAGTCAAGATACGATATCGATGGAAGAATTAGAAAAATATATAATTGAGCTTCTGGAAGAAAAGAAAAGCTTTGTAAAGGAGAATGGTGGAAGAGCTATGGGGCCGCTGATGGGAATTGTAATGGAAAAATATAGGGGGAAAATTGACGGAATGATTATAAGTCAGAAATTGAAAGAAGGGATTGAGAGGATAAAATGACTAAACAGGGGTTGATATTAGCTGCTGGTTTAGGAAAGAGAATGGCACCTCTTAGTAATAATTTAGTAAAATCTTTACTACCTGTGGCTGGGAAGCCGTTTATTGAATGGCAAATTATGGCATTGCTTGAATCAGAAGTAGAAAAAATATGGATTGTATGTGGAAAGAACAATGATGATTTTAAAGAAAAAATAGGCAATGGTGAGAAATATGATATTGAAATTGAATATGTAGTACAGGAAAAACAGACTGGAACTGCAGATGCCTTGCTACAAGTAAGAGAAAAAATAGTAGGGGATTTTTATTGTTTAAATGGTGACGTAATTGTAAATAAAAAAACATTGAAACTTCTTAATGAAAAGGAAAGGGGAATGGCAGTTGTAGAAGTTGATGATGTAAGTGCATATGGGTGTGTAAAAGTTGAAAATGGATTTGTAGTTAAAATAATAGAAAAGGAGAATACTGGAAGGGGTATGATTAATGCTGGAATTTACAAAATGAATTCAAAAATATTTGAAGCTTTGAATGATATGAAAAAATCTAAAAGAGGAGAATATGAATTAACAACGATTATAGAAAATGAAAGATTTGAAGTTATTGAAATAGATGAATCTTGGATGGATATTGGAACTCCTTGGAATTTATTAGAAGCGAATGAGATATACATGAAAAGTGTAGAATCGGAAATAAAAGGAGATGTAGAAGATGGTGTTACAATTAAGGGAGATGTATTTGTATCAAAAGGCGCTGTAATCAAAAGTGGAACATACATAGAAGGATCTGTTTGGATTGGTGAGGGGGCCGTGATTGGACCTAATGCATACATTAGAGGTGCGACTATGCTAGATGCAAGAACAAAAGTTGGCGCTGCTAGTGAGGTTAAAAATTCAATAATAATGGAAGGAGCAAAGGTACCACATCACAACTATGTTGGTGATTCTATTATCGGAAGAAATGTAAATTTAGGATCGGGAACAAAAATAGCAAATTTGAGATTAGATAAAGGAGAAATCGCGGTAGAACGTGACGGTGAGAAAATAAACACCGGACGAAGAAAATTTGGTGCAATATTAGGAGATAATGTTTCTACAGGAATAAATTCATCTATCAATGTAGGCACAATAATTGGAAGTGATTCTATAGTTGGTGCTGGAAAAATAGCTTCTGGAACATATCCAGATGGAAGTAAGATACTCTGAATAAAAAATATTTTGCACAACGACATTTTATAGCCACTTCATATTTCCATATTAATGACAGTTACAATTAATGGAAATTCGTTAAAAATTGATGAATTGGTGAATGTAGCCAGAAACTCAAAAAAAGTAGAACTTTCTGAAAAATCTTGGAAGAGAATAGAAGAATGCCGAGAGATGTTAGAAAAGAAAATAGAAGATAATGAGGTTATTTATGGAACTAATACTGGAATAGGAGAGTTTTCAGAAGTTGCTCTAAATCCAGAACAACTAAAAGAATTTCAGAAATATTTGATTTACTCTCATGCAGCAGGGATAGGAGACCCTATGGATATTGAAATTGTACGGGGTGCAATGTGTGGCCGTGTAAATGTTCACGCGAAAGGATATTCGGCCGGTAGAAGGATAGTTACAGAAAGAATGATAGAGGCACTTAATAGAAAAATAACGCCTGTTGTTTGTGAAAAAGGATCTGTTGGTGCATGCGGAGATTTATCTCCTATGTCTCAAATTGCTCTTGCGATAATGGGAGAAGGGGAGGTTTTCTACAAAGGAGAAAAGGTTCCTGCATCTGTAGCATGGAAAAAAGAAAATATAGAGCCATTGGTTCTAGAAGCTAGAGATGGTTTGTCAATAATAAATGGAAGTAACGTACTAACTGCTCTTGCTGCTTTGACAATATATGATACTGAAAAATGGCTAAAATTACAAGACATAGCCGCATCAATGACTCTTGAAAGTTTGATAGCGAATATGAAACCTTATGATGCGAGAATTCACAAATTAAGAGGCTTTAGCGGTTCACAAAAAGTAGCTTCGAACATAAATAGAATTACAAGTGAATCTGAAATTCTTGCTGACGAAAATAAAAAAGTGCAAGATGCATATTCTATGCGTTCAACACCACAAGTAGCTGGAACGTTAAGAGATACAGTTGATTATGCGAGCAGTCAGGTTTTAACTGAATTGAACGGTGTTGGAGATAATCCGATATTTTTAACAGAAGATAAAGAAGTACTAACTGGGGCTAATTTCCAGGGAACGCCTGTTGCATTACCTATGGAAAACGTTGGAACTGGATTAAGTATGGTTGCTGTATTGTCTGAAAGAAGACTAAATCGTCTTACCAATCCGGCATTATCTGCAGGTTTGCCTCCATTTCTAACAGAAGGTGCAGGCATGCATGCTGGGATGATGTTATCACAATACACTGCTGATGCATTAATTGCTGAAACTAGAATTTTATCCCATCCAGCAGCCAATCAATCAATACCTGCTGCTGCAGATCAAGAAGATTTTGTATCTATGGGAATGACGACTACACAAAAAGTGAGTAAAATTTTGGAAAATTGTTATGGAGTATTGGGCATAGAAATGATGGCAGCTGCACAGGCTCTTGATTTAAGAGAAGGAAAAATGGCTAAAGGAACTAAAGCAGCACATGATGTTATTAGAAAATATATACCGAAATTAGAAGAAGACAGACCTTTGTATAAGGATAATAATAAAATGCTCGAAGTTTTGAAATCTGGTGAGATAATAGATGCAGTGGAAAAAGAGATAGGAAAACTGGATTAATCTATACTCGCTTCTATTCGTTCTAATGCAGTAGAAACTTCATCTTCAGAAATTATTAATGGAAGGCGGAATCGAATTGAAGTCGGACCGGATTTTAAAGCTAAAATATTATTCTTAAGAAGCTTGTTAATCATAGTATCTCGGATAGTTCCATCAGGAAGTGTAAAAGCAATAAGTGAACCGATGCCTCTAACATTAGTAATTTCATTATGTGAAGCCGCTATATTTCTTAAACCAGAAATGAATTTTTGTCCTTGAATTGAAATATTATTATCGAGATTTTCTGATCTTATAATATCTATGAAACGTTTGCTTCTGACCATGTCTACAAGATTACCACCCCATGTGGAATTTATTCTAGAAGAAAGAGAAAACACATTATCTTTGACTTCATCGATTCTATCGCTTGCATATATGCCACAAACCTGTGTTTTCTTACCGAATGCAGCTATATCTGGTGCGACACCGTGATGTTGCCATAACCAAGGCTTACCAGAACCCCAGAAACCCGTTTGGACCTCGTCATATATTAAAAGAGCTTCATTTTGATCTGCATAATTTCTAAGAATTTTGAAAAAATTGGTACGGAAGTGATTATCACCACCTTCACCTTGCATCGGTTCAATTATAATTGCAGCTATTCTGTCCTTAAAGGTTTCAAAAGCATTTTCAATATCTTCAATTGATTTAGATTCTTCAGATTCTATATCATTAGAAACATTACCATCTAAATCGAAAATTATAGTTGGATTATGAAACCTGGGCCAATTGAATTTTGGGAAAAGAGCTGTTTTGATTGGATCTGTATTAGTAATGCTTAATGTATAACCGCTACGACCATGAAAGGCATCTTTTAGATGTAAAATAACTAAATCATCAGCACTGTCTTCTACATTCCGACCTAGTTTTCTAGCTTTCCAATCGAAAGCAGTCTTCAGAGCATTTTCTACTGCTAAAGCACCTCCTGCGACCCAGAAATGGTGGTTGAAATCGGGAGGAGATACGTGAGTAGCAAAGGCCTCGACAAATTCTGCCATTTCCTTAGTATAAATATCTGAATTAGCTGGATTGTTTGAACCTACCATTGATAATTTTTCAAGAAAATGGGGGTCGTTCATCATAGGGTGATTATATCCAATAGGCCACGAAGCAAAACTGGTGAAAAAATCGAGATAATCTTCACCTGTACGAGAATCGTGAAGCCAGACCCCTTGTGATTTTTCTAAATCTAAAACTTGGGGAAAGCCGTCAACTAATTGAAACTGACTGAGTGTTTCATGAACCTGATTTGGATTAACCATCTAATCTCGATTAACACCTGTGTTTAAATTAAGATTGTCTAAAAATTTTGGTAAATGTTCAACACATTGAATCTCATTTTTTGTCAGAGATGATAGTTTTTTTCTGAAATTGTTATCCATTATTAAATCACATGAAATGCTGTAACCCTTGATTAAACGGTAAAGGTTTCCTCCAGTTCTATCCCAGTCTGTTAAAATTATAAATTTTCCTTTAGGACCTAAAAGATGAGATAACTCATCAACGACATTGATGATTGAATGCCCTCTATTAATTAGTATTATTTGTCCATTGATATTCAAATCTCTAAGTGCTTTTTTATCTCGAAGACCTTCTACTAATATTGGATGAGATGAAGATGATAATTTATCCAACAATGTGTGAATTTCTTCATATATTTTTTGAGAATAAGATGAATTTTTACTCCGATTCATTCTATATTAATACATAAAGAAACTATAAAGTTAGCTTTCCCAGTGAAGTGAAACTTAGAAGAGGAAAATGATTGAAATTCAAAATGTTACACGCTTATATGGAAAAACTGTAGCCGTATCTAAGCTTGATTTGAATATACATAGAGGGGAAATATTCGGTTTACTGGGTAGTAATGGAGCAGGTAAATCGACAACTATGAAAATGGTTTGTGGATTGTTAAAACCTACAAACGGTACCATACATGTTGGCGGTATAGATGTCAGAAACAATCCATTAGCAGTTAAAGCTAAAATTGGTTATCTGCCTGAAAATGCACAATTATATGAAAGATTAACGGGTAAAGAAAATTTAGAATTAATAGGTGCATTGAGAAAATTATCATCCAACTTAATAGAAGAAAGAATTGAATATTATTCGGAAAAATTGGGATTGGAAAAACATATTTTTTCAGAGGTTGGGTCTTATTCGAAGGGAATGAAACAGAGATTGGCTATTGCTCAAACTCTGATACATGATCCGGAAGTATTAGTGTTGGATGAACCCGCAAGCGGACTTGATCCGAGATATGTTAAATTGTTAAAAGAATGGATTAGAAAATTAGCCAGGACTGGGTGTACAATAATATTATCTACACATATAACTGAAATAGCTGCAAGTTTGTGTGACCGGATAGGAATAATAAATAACGGTAGATTGGGTGGAATTGGAACCGTTTCGGATCTAATGATAGCAACTAATTCTAAAAATTTAGAAGATTGTTTTGTAAGTATTGTTGAATCAGATGCAACTACTGAGATAACTGAAGGTAGATTCTATAGAACTGATTAGTAATGAAATCTATCATATCGTGATGATATTTCTGATAATATATACTTAGCCCACTGAAGTTTCTTTTTTTTAATTTGGGGGAAGGAGGTGCCTGTATACTTTCCTATTGAATCAAAACTAAAACCTAAAAGTGAAACACTTGCAGCATCTAATGAAAGGGCCATCAGAATAGAGCGATCCCCATCCGTAAATCCCCCCCAACAATCTAAAGATTCAGAAGGGTAAGTTGAAGTGAGTGTTGTAAAATTCATTTTTGGAACGTTTTCTATTAGACGTGAAAGATTATCTCCGTGACCATGGATTACTAAAGAAGCACCATTCTTGGTCGCCCAATTGATATCTGAGGGGTAACCATCTAAATCACTAACAACGATGTTTGGTATGTGATTCCGTTCTCTAAACGCTTTAACTGCTCCGTCCGCTACAATAGTAAAATCTTTTGGTAAAATAGTATCTGGAGTTATATCTGCTCCAACAACTACTACATTTTTTCCAGCTATGTTTAAATTGGTAGAGGTGTCTTTTTTAGAAAAACGTGCAAGTAATCTCTGTGCTACTATTTCTCTTTCGATATTGAAATTAAAATCCTGATTTATCTTATCTTGTAAATCCCACCACCAAGTAAGATTCATGAAAATGAAAACTAGAGGGGGTTACCTTCATCATCACAAGGAACTTCGTCACCTGAATCTGGATCTATGTAATAGTACGTTCCATCTTCGTCCTCGTAAATTTCGATTTCTTCTTCGTCCTCATCGTAGTCTGAATCATCATCGCCTAAACCGGAATCTAGTCCTTCTTCACTACCTAGTAAATCCATTATTGTGGTTTCTTCTTTTGAATCATCTCTTTGGCGTTGTAAATCTTCTAGAGCATCTATTCTACTCAATGTATCTTCATATTCTTCATTCATAGATGTAATTTTTTCTAGTTGCTCATCCCTTTCAGTCTTCATTATGTAAGCCATTTGTTCTTGGATTTTGCTTAAATCTTCTCTGGCTGCGACTAAGCGTGATAAGGTCTCATGGAATTTTTCAGATAGTTTTTCGATATCAGGTTCTAGTGATTCTAATTCTGCTATCTCCTTTCTTTTTATTTCTTCTTCTAATTCGACTTCCAGAGCAGCTAAACGTTCTTCAGCTGCTAAATTTTGAGCCTTAACTAATATATCATTAAAAGCTGAAAGATGTGATTCTAACTTAGTAGCGGTACGAGAAGCGTCGTAAGCTGAAATCTCGAGTAACTCTTCGGTATCTTGTAACTTTTCAAGAGTTGCTTCTATTGAATCTAATCTATCTTGAGCACTAGCAGCTTCACCTTGGAATTTTCTTCTAGATGTGAATAAAACAATCAAACCTATCAAGAGCGCTACGACCAAATAACCGGCAACTAGCATCTGTGTGTTTTCGTCCAAAGTTAAATCTCCTTTTTGTGTACTAATCAAAATTTATGCGACTTAGTATTACATTACAGATGAGAATGTTATTTAAATTTATGTGTTCTAAAACGAAGGGGAAAAATTGAACTAAAAGACAAATATGATTTTTATTTAAATGCATATGTTCTATAAAATTAGAAAGAATAAAGATACAACTATTTCTTATTTTATAATACGAGAAGAAATAAATAAGAGCTGGAATCGGGAAGTGAGACTTTGTTACTATGTTTGAATTAACGTTGGATGGGCAGGCACTCAAGATTTCGTCATCGGGAGATGGGAATTCTATTGTGATTGCAGATAGAAATGGGAATCTTAATTTTGTAAATCAAAATAGAGAAGTTGTTTGGAAGAAGGAGATGAAGGAAGGATTATGCTGCGTTAATATTACAGATAAGGGAGATAAGATTTTTTTTGGTGGAAAGGATTGTCGAATGACGGCGTTGAATTCTAATGGTAATTTAGAATGGGAACGTGAAATAGGAAAAACCATATGGTCAATTAGTACCGATTCTGAAGGGAAATACATAGCAGTAGGAACTGGTGATTCAATAGGATTGTATAGTTCTAATGGAGATAAAATATGGGAATATGAAACAGATAGAGCAATGATAGGGGTTTCAATGTCTAGAGGGGCAGAAAAGATTGTGGCGTGTGGAGATGAATTCTTATTCCTTATAGATCGGAATGGTAATCTCATATTCAAACAACAGAAAGATGATTCTTTGTGGGATGTAGATATAAATGAGATTGGAAATAAAATATATTTGGGGGGTTGGGATAAAAAAATATATTGTTTGAATGAAAATGGAGAAACTGTTTGGAATTATCAGACTGGAGGTTACATAAGGAGTCTAGAATCATTGAGTGATGGAAAGATTATAGCCGGCTCTCATGACAAAAATGCATACGTATTATCAAACAATGGTGAATTGATTAAGAAAAATGAATTTACTAATGAAGTTGTCTGTGTTGCAGCAGCCAGAGAAGGAGAGTTCTTATTTGCAGGTAGTGGGGAAAAAGTTGCATGTTTTGATATTGGTATGAATGTAGAAAATAAAGTGAATGAATATGAAAGAAACGCAGAATATAGGGCTGTAAATGAACCGGTGAATGAACCTGAGGATGGACCTGTATTTAATTTTGGTATTTTCGATGGACCGCTTCCAGACACTAGTGGATTTGAAAGTTATGAAAATAGTGACTTTACAGAATCTTCCACTACTGGAATGCAGAGTGTAACTGAAGAAGGTGGTGAGTTCTCACAATTCATAGCAGATGTAGGAAAAGAGGATGTTCGAACTTATTTGAGATTAGGACATGCTTGTTGGAAGGAAGGTCGATTAGAGAGATCAAAAGAACATTATCAAAAAGCTACTGAAATCAATCCAGAAGAGCCCAGAGGTTGGCATAATTTATCTGTGTGTGAATATTATATTTCTCTAAAAGCCAATCCAAATGATTACGAAGGTGCGATTAAAAAATCATACAAAACACTTGAAAAATCTAGAATGCCAGAATATAGTCAAGCCGGTAAAACATTGAAAATATTGGCAGATATATTAGATGCTGAAACTGAATTAGACGATTGAAACTTCTGTTGAAATTGCAACATAATATGTGTAAATAACTGAAAGTGTAAAATTATTCCCATCATCTGGATCGAAAAAGAAACCTAAAACATCATCAGGTGAAGCATGTATGCAAGTAACATCTATTGTCCAGTTATTATGACCAGTTTCATTTGATGGAAAGTTATTTTCAAGCCAAGTCCAAACACCAGAACTGGTTTCAAATTGATACGCGCCGACATCGTTTGGAATACTGCTCATATTTTCATAATACCCTTCTATGTATTCGCCATTACTTTGTTCAGAAAAATCACTAACGTCATTTATTTCAGACGCGTTGATTGACAATTCAAATGTATCTGGGAAAAAAATACCGAAAATAGAAGCGATTGCATCAATAGCTGCCTGGCTAAAACCTAAATTTTGTAAATCCTCTAAAGTTTGAATATCATCATTCCATTCTAGAATTATTCTTACGCTAGTTAGATTACTATGACCTAGCCAGATAGTTGTATTGGTTTCACCCTCTAACAAACGATTAGGGGGGTGAGTGAGGGTGATGTTTGATTCTACTTCTTGAAAAGTGATGTTATATTCATAATTTTTTACAATCGCCCATGATAGTGTAGAAGAAGATATATTTCTTTCATCTGTTACTGTTAAATTTATTGTATAGTTTCCTGCGGCAACGTATGTATGATTCGTATACATGCCCGTACCAGACAACCCGTCACCGAAATTCCAACTATAATTCAAAGGAGATCCTTCCGGATCCGAAGAATCATTTCCATAAAAGAAAAATTGTGTATTTACCCTGCCTAATTGAATATAACCGGCTTCGTTCACAATATAGGATGAAGCTACAGGCGGTAGATTTGGATAAAGCACCTCTATCTCTTTTGCATATTGACCTGTGGCTCCATTACTAGCTATTACCGTTAGAGATACTTCAAAAATGCCCTCTGTTGAATAAACATGTTCTGCTGTTGTTCCTCCTGCGCCTGAACCGTCGCCAAATGTCCATAAAAATGAACTACCTGAAGGATAATCTGAGCGGTTTGTAGTGAAAACTATGACTTCGCCTCGAACTATTTCTTCATTTTCTATAGTGAATATAACATCACCTATTTCTGTAGGATTGTCGTTCAAACAACCGGCCGTCAGCGATAAAACTATCAGAACTGAAAGAGCTTTACTCACAAAAACCTATTTTTCCTCTATTTAAGTAATTAAAGGTTGAACTTGAAATCTAGAAGAGAAATGACCCATATCCTTTTAGAGGTATGTAATCGATGGTGGAAGAGTGATATTTTATGCAACCAGGACACATGGCTTATGACCGCGCAATAACAGTGTTTTCACCTGATGGAAGATTATTTCAGGTTGAATATGCTAGAGAAGCTGTAAAAAGAGGAACGACTACAGTAGGAATAAAATACAAAGATGGTGTTGTTTTACTAGTTGAAAAGAGAGTCGGATCTAGGTTAGTGGAGCCTGACAGTATAGAGAAAGTTTTCAAAATCGATGGAAATGTTGGTTGTGCGACTTCGGGATTGGTGGCTGATGCGAGATCCCTAGTAGACAGAGCCAGAGTAGAATGTCAAACAAATCGATTCAATTATGGAGAAGAAATGCCTATTGAGGCATTGGTGAAGAAACTTTGTGACTTTAAACAATCATATACACAATACGGAGGTGTTAGACCGTTTGGTACTGCATTACTTGTAGCAGGTGTTGATGAGTATGGGGCACACCTTTACGAAACTGATCCATCTGGTGCAATGACATCGTATAAAGCTATTGGAATTGGTGCAGGTAGGAATGAAGTAGGAGAAATTTTTGAAGAAGAATATAAAGAAGGAATGACGGTTAAGCAGGCGATTGGTTTAGGAGTTAAAGCCTTGAAAAAAGCTAATGAAGAGAAATTTGATATTAAAAATGTAGAAATAGCAGATGTTTCAAAAGATAAGGGATTTCACAATCTAAGTCCTGAAGAAATTAAGAAACACTCGTCTGGCAAAAATTAGATGGTAACCGTAGAAGAAGCGGTGATAGCCAGAATAGAAACTGGTGGACAGAAATTTGAGATTTTGATTGATCCGGATGCTGCGGAAAAATATAAAGAAAGTAAAGAGATAGACTGGGAAGAAGCATTAGTTACAGATGAAATTTGGAGTGATTCGAAAAAAGGAGATAGGCCTTCAGAAGAGGCCATAGATGAAGCGTTTGGAACTTTAGAAAAGATAGAGATTTTTGAGACTATATTGAATAGAGGGAATATTCAATTAACTACTGAGCAGAGAAGAAATTTAGTTGAAAGAAAGAGTAAACGAATTATTGCTCAGATAGTTGCTAATGCTATGAATCCGCAAACTGAATCACCACACCCCCCTCAAAGAATAGAAAATGCACTAAATGAAGCTAGATTTGTTGTTGATCCTTTTGCCAGTGTTGAGATACAAGTAGAACGAGCAGTTAATGAAATAAAAATGAAAATACCTATATCGATGGAATCCTTCGATGTAGCTGTGAAAGTACCTAGTAGATACGTTGGAAAAAGTTATGGAGAAATAAAGGAATTGAGTAAAAGAATTAAAAATGAGGAGTATATGAATGATGGAACTTGGATAGCTGTAATTGATATTGCTGCAGGCTCTTACAAGAAATTAACAGACAGATTAAACAGTATAACTAAGGGAGATGTAGAGACAAAGATTTTAAATTGAGTAGTCTAGGTCGATATCCACATAAGAAATAATAAAAAACGAGATTTGGTTTAAATGAATAGTAAAACAGACGCAGATAATAAAAGTATAAGTAAAGAGATATTTTTTCCGAATGACGAGATAGGTGTTTCGGGTAAAATTGGAGAAGGTGTCTTCAAAAAAGAGGATAAAATTTGTTCAGCTTTAGTAGGAACTGCAAAACAAAAAGGTAGCTACATTAGTGTCTCTGCAATGAAAGGAAGATACTATCCGAACGTTGGAGATGTTGTTATAGCTGTATGTAGCGGAATAGGTCCATCGCATTGGTATATGGATATAAATTCTTCAAGTGATGCTTTATTGCATTTTTCAGAAACAGAATGGAAAGTTGGAATAGGTGAAACTTCAAAATTTATGAATATAGGTGATGCTTGTATAGCAGAAATATTCTTTTCGGGAACTGGTTCGTATCAGATTTCATTCAAGAAAGGTTTCATTGGTAGAAGGCTATATGCTGGAACTATTTTCAAAATTGAGTGTAAGAACGTATCAAAAGTCATAGGAAAACAAGGTGCGAATATAGAAATGATAAGAGAAAAAACGAATACCAGAATACAGATTGGACAGAATGGATTAATTTGGGTAGATGGGAGTACAGATGAAATAGCTAAAGCTATGAGAGTAATAAAAATGATAAATACAGAAGAAGGAAAAATTGAAGGTACAGAAATGATAGAGAAATTTCTAAAAGGAGATAAATGATATAATGGGTGGAAAATTTGACAAAGAATTTATAGATAAAAAAGGAAAAAGAATGGATGGTAGGGCTCCAAACGAGTTAAGGCCTTTGAAAATAGAAGCAGGTGTTTTAGATGAAGCAGATGGGTCTTCATACTTAGAATGGGGAAACAATAAAGTATATTGTGGAGTGTTTGGTCCTATTGAATGTCATCCTAGACATAAACAGAAACCAGATAGAGCGATAATACAGGCCAGATACAACATGGCCCCGTTTAGTGTTGATGATAGAAAAAGACCTGGACTTGATAGGAGATCTACTGAGATTGGTTTATTGATATCCGAAGCTCTTGAACGTGTAGTTATGGTTGAAAAATATCCAAAAGCTGCTATTCGAGTAGATATACAAGTTGTAGAAGCTCATGCAGGAACACGATGTGCGGCATTAACTGCAGCGAGTGTAGCTGTTGCTGATGCGGGAATACCAATGAAAGATTTAGTGCCATCATGCGCTACTGGAAAGGTAGATGGAAAGGTAGTATTGGATTTGAATAAAGAAGAAGATAATTTTGGTGAAGCAGATTTGCCACTTGCAGTATTACCATCAACTGAAGAAGTGGTTCTAATGCAAATGGATGGTGAATTAACACCTGAAGAATTTGAAGAAGCTTTCGATATGGCAATAGAAGGATGTAAACAGGTATATGAAATTCAAAGAGATGCATTGAAACGCAAATATGGAGGTAAATAAATGGCTCAACAAGAGATTACTCCGAATTTGATGAAAGGATATTTAGAAGAATTGGCTTCTAAGGGAAAACGGATAGATGGAAGAGATTTCGATGAATTTAGAGAAATAAAGGTTGAAAGTGGAATCATAGGAACTGCAGATGGATCTGCAATGGCAACACTTGGAAAAACAAAGGTAATTTGTGGAGTTAAATGTGTAATTGGTACACCGTATCCAGATTCACCGGATAGAGGGGCAATGATGACCTCTGTAGAATTAGCACCTTTATCATTTCTTGGTTTTGAAGCAGGCCCACCGCGTGAAAACAGTATTGAATTAGCAAGAGTTGTAGATAGAGGAATAAGGGAATCTGGAATGATAGATTTTGAACAATTGTGCATAGAAGAGGGGGAGAAAATATGGATGGCTTGTATTGATTTACATATAATGGACCATGGAGGGAATTTATTTGATTGTTGTACTGCAGCAGCAGTAGCTGCCCTGCATCAAACAATGATACCGAATGTACAATATAATGTAGGAGAAAAACCTAAAGACGAAAAAATGAATATTTCTCTAAAACCGATAACGTGTACATTTGCAAAGATTGGTGAGGCAGTTGTTTTGGATCCTAACCTAGATGAAGAAAAAGTAATGAGTGCGAGACTTACTGTATCGCATGATGAAAACGGTGTTATGAGGGCTATGCAAAAAGGAAAGAATGGTGCTTTTACTGTAACAGAAGTTAAAGAAGCCGTTCTCAAAGCAAGAGAAAAGGATAATATAGTTCGTAAAGCAATAGAGGAATCTTTCAAATGAGCTCTGGAACGAAAAAAGCAGGAAGTACTGGTAGACTAGGGGCCAAATATGGAGTCTCTGTAAGGAGAAAGATTGGAGAAGTTGAAAAAAAGCAGAAAAGAAACCATGAATGCCCACAATGTACACATGTTAAAGTAAAAAGAGTGTCAACTGGAATATATGAATGTAAACATTGTGATTATAAATACGCTAGTGGTGCATATTACCCAACAATGGGGGATAATTAATGGTCCAATATAGATGTTCTAATTGTAAAACGCAATTAGAAATGGATCTAGAAACACTGGGTTTAACTTGTAGGAAATGTGGAAATAAGATTTTTTACAAGAAACGGCCTGCTAGTAAAAAAACGGTAACGACTGATTAATGAAAGCTGTTGTTAACTTACGAACAGGTAAGACAACGGAAACGATAGTTAGAGCTCTTAAGCCAGAAGCTGAAGGCGATATACCAAAAGTTAAAATTAATGTAGAGAATATAGGTAATCGTCTAAGAATGGAAATAGAAGCTGAAACTATTTCAAGTTTGAGAGCGTGTTTAAATTCCTTTCTTGGTTGGGCTGAATGCGCACATGAAGTAGCGAGGAAGTAAAAAAATGGAAACAATTGAAGAAATGCAACAACAGATGGCTTATTTTCAACAGCTTCAACAGAGATTTCAAATGTTATCTCAACAACAAAGCCAAATGGAAATTGGACTAAGCGAAATAGAAAAAACTATAGAAGATGTTAAGAAATTAGATTCGAAAAATACGATATATAGAGCATCTGGTTCCGTTATGATTAAAGTTGAAAATTTTAAGAAACTTCTAAAGGAGTTAGAAGAAGAAAGTGAATCTTTGGAATTGAGAACTAAAACCATTAAGAATGAAGTGGGAAAAATGAGTGAAGAAATGGAAAAAATTCAAAAGGAATTGATGCCAAAAATACAAAATCTCCAGAACTCTGGTGAAAAAAGTGTTTCCGAATAAACAAAAACTGAAAGAAGCGTTTGAGAAGCGAAAATTAATAATTTTGCACCATAATGCAGACGTTGATTGTGTTGGCTCTGCTATTGGAATTTATCACACCTTAAAGGAATGTCAAATTTCACTATCGAATGGGATTAATTCGGGAGGAAAAAGTATTATGGAGAAAAGTGGTGTAGAATATTTACAAACACCCCCTGAAAAATGGGATGGTACTGTTATTGTATTAGATACCGGAGAACCTGAAAGATGTGCACCTTTACCGAAAGCTGAAAAATTTGTAATAATAGATCATCATCAAAAAATTGGTAGTTGGGGGGCTAATGATACGATAATTAGTTTTCCAGATAAGACGAGTACTGCCGAAATTGTTTTTGAAATGATTAAATATATTGAAGAACCGATATCAGACCTCTCTTTGAATCCATTATTGGCAGCAATATATGCAGACACTGGAAGTTTTCGTTATGCGAATGAAAATTCATTGAAAATTGCGAGTGAAATATGTAATTTAGGAGCTGAGCCCCAAAAAGCAATGGAATTATTGAATAGAGAAGTTAAGGAAGACGAACGTATTGCATTACTGAAAGGAATGCAACGAATGAAGTGGACTAATGAACGTAAATATGTAATCTGTACTTCTTTCGTAAATGCATATACATCTAATGTGGCAAAAAATATGATAAGAATGGGTGCAGATATTGGAATTGTATTTTCTGAAAATAAAAAGGGCGAAGTGCAATTATCAACTAGATGTTCGTTGAAGGCTAAAGAAGGTGGAATTAATTTAGCTAAAATATTGAAGAATGTGAATTCATCATTTGGAGGATCAACGGGTGGCCATATTGGGGCAGCCGGTATGAAAGGAATGGGGGATGGAGAAGCTCTAACAGAAATGGTGAAACAAGAATGTGTACGTATAATTAAAGGAAAATAGATATGTTTGATTCGTACAAAACAATAGTGAGAATCTATGGATTGGTATTTGGAACGCTCCTCATGAGCATGGGATTACAACTGTTATTTCTCAGGTATTTTTCAGAAAATTTAATAGAAGACGAGGATATGATAATTGAAAAAATCCCAATATCCTTGATGGTTGTTTTTATGCTTATATTGACTTGTTCCGGGTTAATAATTGTATATAGTTTGTTACAACCTGCACCAAAGGCGATTAAATATTTTCATATAGATTCAAAGCTTGATGCAATTAGTAAGGGAAATAAAAAAATAGAAAAAGCGACAGAATTGAACCTTCCAAAAACAAAAAAATTGTGGTGGATATTTGGACTATCGTTGCTAATTGGCATAATATGTTTGAATGTGGGAGGTATGGCGTTGTATATTTTTCCAATTTGTTTTGTTATTGCATTCTCATTTCCTAGTCTTTTTTGGTTAAGTTATGCATATCGAAAAACTAACGGAAGAGGGGAACCTGAAAGAATGATACTAGTTGCATTAACTTGGGGGATGATATCAACACTTCCCGCCAGTATAATGAATGAGCTTGTAGCTATGCAAATAGGGGCAGATATGATGAAATTGTTCGAAGAAGAAGTCATAGGAATGGCCGAAATAATAGTGATAACTATTGCAGCTCCAATAATGGAAGAAATTCTGAAACCTCTAGGTCTAATATTAATTATTAAAAGAATAAAAACACCTTATGAAGGAATTTTGTATGGCGTAACCTGTGGCTTAGGATTTGCCATGATTGAAAATTTATTATATGAAATATGGGTAGTCACTGTATTTGGAGCAAACGAATGGACTGTGACTGCATTTGCTAGAGGAATGGGGTCAACTGTCCTACATACTGTTGGACCTGCTATTGTAGGATTTTTTTATGCGAAATACCACCTATCTAATCTTTCTGGAATGGCTAAATTAACTCTAGGATTTTTATGTGCATTTGTTGTGCATGGATTGTGGAATTTAGTTGGCATTTTACCTTTAGTTAAAACAGAATGGGAATTACAATCATTTGTAATCTTATTCTTTTTCACCATAGCCTGTATTATGATTGTAACAAAACTTCTGAATAAAGGGTTGAAAGATGTACATATAGAGAATGTTTAGAAAGCTGAAAGATTGATATACATCATGCTATTTTCATTATTACCCGCCTTAGCTCAGACTGGCCAGAGCGGCCGGCTGTAGTGGTAACTTCTACCATATCCGTTAGAACGGAAGGCCGCAGATACCGGCAGGTCCCCGGTTCAAATCCGGGAGGCGGGACCATTTCTAATTTAGACTACTGCGGATAACTTTGTAATTTGCAAAACCTGTTATTGAAGACAGGATAAATATAAGAAATAATGAAGTCCAAATAGCATTCATTGTAGAATCGATCCACCCATCTAAAAATATACTACGGATAGCATCCAAAACGTGTTCGCAAGGATTGTAAATGACCACAGATTGTAACCATTCAGGAAGAAGTGGTTCTGGAACATAAGCAGTGCTCATGAAAACCGCAAAGAAAAATAGTGGAAAAACTGCTTGAACTGCTTGTTCACTTTTAGTCTTGAAAGCTAAAGCTACGACTAAATTGCCCACAATACCTATACCAAAAGTAGCTGCAATAACTGCCATTAGAAATAAACCTACTATACCTGAATCAGGAAGAACAAAATCGCCACTCATGTATCTATGATAAAGGATTGATACAGTTATAATCAATAATATTTGAATGATTAATCTCGTGTATTCCGACATAAAACGAGCGACTAATTGAGGAATTAAACCAGCAGGTGTAGCTCTTAATTTTTCGAAATAACCTGTATTCAAATCCATTAGAAGTGCTGCAGACGAATTGACACTGCCGAAGGTAGCTGTCAATAAAATAATAGCTGGCGTAATATACAGATAGTAAGGATGCTCAGCGTATGGATTTCCAGGAACATCGGAAAGACTTGTAAAAAGATTGGAAAATAAAAGATATTGAAGAATTGGAACTACGAAACTGAAAGCTAAAACAGCAGGTAAACGGCGATATTGTTTTAGATTACGTACATAGAGTATGAAAGTTGTTTTTACGGGATTCATGATTCACCCTCCAATCTTTTACCAGTATATTTGAGATATACATCATCCAGTGTTGGAACACGGACCTTAGTGCCTTGGACTTTCAAATCGATATTCATTATTTTCTTTAATGTTGGTAAAAGAGAAGTTTCACCATCGTCAACACTTATGAGAAGTTTATTGGATTGATACTCTATATCGCCATCCAAAAACTCGCTAAATAATGATTTTTTTTGTGAATCATTTATTTTTTCAGATAGTGAAAATTCTATCTTATCTTTACCTACAGATTTTTTTAGATTATCGGGCGTATCGATTGCTACTATTTCTCCTGAATCAATTATAGCAATACGATCGCAAAGAACATCTGCTTCCTCCATATAATGAGTAGACATAATCATTGTTATTCCGCGTTCTTTACGAAGTGTGCGAAGTAAATTCCACAAATCGGAACGATGTGATGGATCGAGGCCTGTAGTTGGTTCATCTAGGATTAGTAAATCTGGATTGTGAACTAAAGAAGCTGCGAGATCTAATCGGCGTTGTGTACCGCCTGAGAGTTCTGGAATCATCTGATCTGCGTATTCGTGTAAATCGAGAAGAGTTAAACTCTCTTGAACTTTCTTTTCAACTTCAGTACCGGTAAAACCGAAGAGTGTAGCATGAAATCTGATAAGTTCGGATGTTGTTACTAGATTATCTAAGCCTGCTTCTTGAAGTGCGAAACCAATTTTTTCTCTTATGAATTTTTGATCCGTGTGTATATTGTGATTTAAAATGTTAATATCACCTTTCGTAATTTTTAACAAAGTGCCCATCATCTGGAGTACTGTAGTTTTCCCAGCACCGTTTGGCCCCAGCATTCCAAATATTTCACCTTTCTTTACAACGAAATTGATGCCTTTGACGGCATGAGTACCGCTTCTGTAAATCTTTTCTAGATTTTTAACTTCGATTACATTTTCAATAGACATGATTAATCCGCTGTTTGGCCACCATCTACAGTGATGATTGAGCCGGTTGTCCATTTAGCATCAGAACTGCATAAATGAAGGGCCATCGAAGCTATTTCTTCTGGCTTGCCCAATCTCTTAAGAGCTGGGATTTTAGATAAATTATCATATTCAATAGAATCTTTATCGAACCTATTTGTGACCATTGGGGTTTCAACTATTCCAGGACATATGCAATTAACTCGGATACGTTCAGCCAAGTCTATGGCCATTGATCTGGTTAGATTAACGACCCCTGCCTTTGCAGCACAATATGCAGCAGCATTATCTAAAGCCCTTAAACCTAAATTTGAAGAAATATTGAGTATTGAACTGCCTTTAGACATCATAGGAATAAATGCATTTGACATAAGATAGGTACCTTTGAGATTGGTTCCAATGACGTGGTCCCATTCCTCTTCAGTACACGTTTCTACAGAGTTGTTTTTGAAAACGCCTGCGTTGTTGACTAAAATATCTAAATTGCCCCAACCCTCTTTAATGATAAAATCGGCTAAATCTTTGATACTGTCTGAATTTGAAACATCGACTTCACAGAATAGTGAATTTGTTTCACTTGCTGCTTTTTCCAAAGTGGAAACTGTACGACCGCAAATCAAAACATGAGCGCCTTCGTCAACAAACCTAGAAGCTATAGCTTTACCTATTCCTGAACCACCTCCAGTGATAAGGGCGTATCTTCCTTGTAATGAATTAGTCATGCTTTACAATAGGCTAGGCGAGGGCTCATAAATTAACTTTGTATTCGTATATATGGAAATATGAAGAAAGTTGCATTGCTTTTGATTATTGTAATCGCATTACCGCTTCTATTTGGAAGCGCTCAAGGAGAAATTCTTCATAATTATTATACTATTCAAGAAGACACTGAAGAATTAGCGAATATGTATCCAGATATTGCAATATATCGAGAACATGGAGAATCTGGCATGGGTAGTTTAGGTATTTTTTCAGTTGACGTTGCTTTGAATATTAGTGAATTAAGCGAAGAGGAATTACGAGCTTTGCCAACTATGTATGTAGATGCTGCGCATCATGGAAATGAACAGATGGCAGTAGAAGCGGCATATTTTTTTCTGAAAGAAGTCTTGGAAAAGAGTGCTGCTGACCCGACGTATTTAGAAGGAAAGCGGCTGGTAGTGACTCCGGTAGTGAATGCAGATGGATACCTTATAGATTGTAGAAATAATGCAATGGGGGTTGATTTGAATAGAAATTACCCATACATGTGGGGAGAATATGGAACATCAGGAATTCCTTCATTCTGTCCAGCTTCAGGAACTTATCGTGGCTCAAGTGCAGGCAGTGAAATTGAAACGCAAGCGAATATGGAGCTGATGTCTGGAATGAATCTGTATGTATATTTATCAGGACATACCGGATCTAACGATATAGTGCTGCCTTGGAAAATAACTGGAGAATATGCAGTAGATATACCTGATTGGGAACTGTATGAGCGGTTTTTAGAAGCATCAAATAATGTATCCGGCCTTGGATATAGGGACCCCTCAGGAGCAGGTGAATCGATAGCGTGGGGGTATGGTGCAAGAACTGCGATAAGTGTTATAGTAGAAGTAGATGAAATGCAATGGTTTATTGCAACTTTCGAAGATGCACGAGATGCCCTTGACAATGAATTAAAAATGTATGAAATGGCTTGGGAAAATCTAACGTTGATGGGCGGGAATATACAGATTGAAAGTGTTGAAAATGATAAAATTACGTTGAAAAATATAGGATGGGGTGCTGCATACAATATAACCTATGGAAAACAGATTGTTGAAATTGTTGAATCGGAAGAAATGATAGTATTAGATATAGAATATGAAACAGATAACTCGATGATTGATATGATAACTTACAATAGAATGAATATAACTGGGGAAGAGGAATCAATGACTGAAATAGCGATATCAATAAAGGAAGAGACTGGACATATAGAACAGCAAAAATGGATACCTTATCCGAACATAATATTAATAATTTTAACAGTTGTAATGAGTATTAAATTAAGGAGTAGAAATGATTGAAATTGAAAATCATGGAAATATACGTACAATAATACTTAATCGTTCCGAAAAATTGAATGCTATTAATTTGGAAATGGCAACGTTGATTAGAGAAGAGGTAGAAAAGGCAGACGAAGAAGATAATGTAAAAATACTGATTTTAACTGGAAAAGGTAGGGCATTTTCTGTAGGGGGAGATGTAAACGAGATGGGCGATTATTTGCCAAAAGCAGGAGATCTGTTCTATAAGTTAACAGAACAGCTACATGCAACTGTAGAGAAAATAATGACTATGAAAAAGCCTGTTATTTGTGGAATTAACGGAATTGTTGCTGGAGGGGCATTAGGTATAGCTCTGGCTGGAGATTTGAGAATTGGAAATAAATCTACAGAAATGTTGAGTGCTCATTTCAAGAGAGGATTTGTACCGGCAGGAGGTGCGACGTATTTGTTACCTAAAATTATTGGACTTGGAAAAACGCAAGATTTATTTTTTGGAGAGAGAACGATAAACGCAAGTGAAATGAAAGAAATGGGAATTCTTCATAGAGTTGTAAAGGACGAAGAAATGTTAAAAGAATGCATGAAAGAGGCGCGACGTTTGGAGAGGGGGCCTTTAGATGCGATTGGTGAAACGAAAATGTTACTCAATAGTCAAGAACTAAAAATGATGAAAGAACATCTTGTACTAGAACGAGAAAGTAATAGAGAAAGTGGAAATACTGGAGATGCTGTTGAAGGTATTATGGCTTTCTTAGAAAAAAGAGAAGGAAAATTTAATTCTGAATAATGGCGGGCTCGGGGGGATTTGAACCCCCGTATCTGGGTCCGAAGCCCAGCAGGATTCCGAGCTACCTCACGAGCCCACGCAGATATCTGTTAGAGGTTCTTATAATAACTTTATTCCAACGCTTTCAAAAGCCCTGAAACTCGTGGAAAATCGATTATAGCTAAGACTCTTGAATTAGTGGTGCAAATAGTTCTCAACCTTTCAGACATATGAAGTTCTCGTGATTTTTCTAAATTTTCATAACCAGATATACTGCAAATTTGTTCATCGAGCTCCATGATAAAGGATTCAGGAGTTGTTGCTGTTAAACCTCCTTTGCGAAGTTTTTGGTGAAGTCTAGAATATTTGAATTGCTGCCAAGCAGAAATTTTATTGAAGGTCTCTGTAAAATCTTCTTCGTCCATATCTAAAGATTCTGTCTTTATTCCTAGATTGATGGCTGTAACAAAAGAGGGAGGGGGCAATCTTACTTGATCTTCACCGACTAAATCATATAGAAATAGACCATGAATTTCTTGCATACTAGAAATATCAAATGGTTCACCATCCCAATTTGATAGATCTTTCAATTCTCCGGGACTTATTCCCAATGCTATCACATCGGGAGAAAAATTTTCAACTTTTGATTCAACGTCTTTTGATTCACTAACAAGACCTCTGATAGTTGATAAAATGACTAATCTGCAACCAGACATAGATAATTCATTAGTTATCACAATTTTACCTCACAATTATGTTTACAGGAAGAACAAACGTTAGAATTACAAGCAGAACAAAACGAAGTGGTTGGTTTTTTACAATGAATACATAACCCAGATAGCATTACAACCACATACACTCCATGATTTTAATTTAATGTACCAAAGTTTTTTTGCTTCATATCCTTAAAGGTTAACATGTTTAGAGCGAAAAATATAAAAATTTTCATGCCAGATTGTGAAAAGATAGAAGAATTCAAAGATGTTGAATTTCAATCCAATCCGGAAATGGAGTTGCTAGTTATATTCACTAATGAAGGAGAGCATGCAGAAGTATATTCGGGAATGAAATACAAAATAATAATGGAAGGAAATGGAGCAAAGGAATCATATGACATGGCACAAAGAGCCCATACTATGTCTCAAGAACAGATGAAAATGATGCTAGACCGTGAAGAGGGAACTGAAAATCAATTTTATTCTGGAATAGGATGAATAGAAAGGCTAAACTGATTGCGTTCGATATGGATGGAACGTTAATCGAAACTAAATCTTCATGGGCAACGTTGAATAAAGAATTTGGAGTAGATAGTAGTGAAATGTTGAAAAAGTACATGAATGGAGAGATAACGGATCAAGAATTTGTAGATTATGATATAAGGAATTGGAATGAAAAGGTAGAGAAATTAAATATTGAGAAAATAAACGCAATTCTAGACGAAGTCGAGATAAGAAATGGTGCTAAGGAATTATTATCTGAAATTAATAAACTAGGAATTAAATCTGTAATTATTTCTGGTGGAATAAGTCATCTTGCTAAGAGAATTTCTAAAGAATTGGGAATTACTGAATATTATGCAAATGATATTCTAGAAGATCAAGATGGTAAAATATATGGTAAAATTAATTTAGATAGTAGAAATAAGGGGGCAGTTCTTAGAAAAATAATAAATGAAAATGATATTAGAGAAAGTGAAGTGATAGCTGTTGGAGATGAAGAGATTGATATTGAAATGTTTGAAATTGCTAAAACTAGTATTGCAGTAAATACGAATAATTCAAAGGTTATTGAAAAGGCAACGTATCATGTTAAAGAGGAAAATCTATTAGAAATATTAGAATACATGGGAGATATAAATGAATAATAATGTTTTAATCCAAAAAGAGAATAGAATCGGTACAGTTATAATAAATCGTCCTGAGAAATTAAATTCATTGAGTACGGATACTAGAAAGGAATTAGTAAATGCTTTCAAAGAATTAGAAGGAGATAAAGATATAAGAATTATAATACTTTCAAGTTCAGAATGTAAAGCATTTAGTGCTGGTGCAGATCTAAAAGAATTTGCCAGTACAGAAAAGATAGATACTGTAGAAATGGAAAGGGGATGGGAAGTAACTGAAATAATCTTTAATTTGAAGAAACCCGTTATTGCTATGATAGATGGATTCTGTATAGGTGGAGGAATGGAGCTTGCTATGGCTTGCGACATACGAATTGCATCAGAAAAATCTAAATTTGGACAGGGTGAAATTAATTTGGCAATTATACCTGGAGCAGGAGGCACTCAAAGACTACCTAGATTAATTGGTAGTGGGAGGGCGATGGAAATGATTTTATCTGGTAGAATGATAGGTGCTGTTGAAGCGGAAAAATATGGTGTTGTTAATTTTGTATACCCTAGCGAAGAAATAGAAGAAGCTACGATAAAAATAGCAGAAAATATTGCAAAAAAATCTCCGTTTGCATTGAGTCGTGCAAAGAGTGCCGTTAATAGTTCCTTATCTGAACCTCTAAAAAAAGGGCTTGAAATCGAAAGAACGTTGTTTGTTGAATGTTTTGTTTCTGAAGATGGTAAAGAAGGTATTCGCGCATTTGTTGAAAAAAGAGAACCTGAATACAAGGACAAATAATGTGGTAAAAAAATCTAGAAAAGATAAACGTAAAAATGCTCTAGAAATTCTCGAAGAAGCGAAAAAACTATATCCATGGGCTGAATGTGCTTTGGTACATGAAGGCGCTTTACAACTTCTTGTAGCGACTATATTATCTGCACAATGTACTGATGAAAGAGTTAACAAAGTAACAAAGGAACTTTTCAAAAAATATAAATCTGTAAATGATTTTACAAAGGCAGAACTAAATGAATTAGGTAGAGATATTAGACCAACTGGATATTATAATTCTAAAGCGAAATACATCAAAGGAGCTTGTGAAATGATTGTTAATGAATATGAAGGAAAAGTACCTAACAATATGGAAGAATTAGTAAAATTACCAGGAGTAGGAAGGAAAACTGCAAGTGTAGTTCTAGGTGTTATTTTTGGAAAAGCAGAAGGTGTTGTAGTAGACACACATGTATTTAGAATTTCAAAACGACTTGGATTATCCAAAGGGAATAGTCCTGAAATAGTGGAAAGGGATTTGATGAAAATACTACCGAATGAGTATTGGATAGATTGGGCAGATCATTTAATTTGGCATGGAAGAAGAGTATGTGATGCGAGAAAACCTTCATGCAATACATGTACATTAGAGATACGGTGTCCAAAGGTGGGCGTAAAAACCCCCACTAGATAGG